>OICB01000898.1_pt1 | contig 14279 bp, 10 predicted proteins | sample 1581121 | NCBI WGS metagenome assembly OICB01 (sample SAMEA3882544, study PRJEB24775) | human gut metagenome | biome: human-associated habitat; feature: intestine environment; material: feces | place: Netherlands | collected 2009/2010 | reverse complement strand
CCGGCGTTCGGGGAAGACCGGAGAGCGCGGAGAAATCCGCCCGCTGCGGCGCGAGGCAGGCGGCGAGCAGTCCCTCTTCCAGCATCCGGCCGAAGAGCGCCGGCCGGTCGGACAGCAGGGTCTTCTCTGCCTCCTCCCGCACGCGCTCGCGGGAGAGGGCGGCGCAGAGCCCGGCGCAGCGGCCGATGGCCGCCTCGGTCCCGACCTCCAGCGCAAAGCCCAGCTGCGCGGCAAAGCGGCGGGCGCGCAGCATGCGCAGCGCGTCCTCGCGGAAGCGCGTTTCCGCGTCGCCGACGCAGCGGATGATGCCGCGGGCGAGATCCTCCCGGCCGCCGAAAAGGTCTGTGATGGTCCCGGACAGGTCCATGGCCATGGCGTTGATGGTAAAATCCCGGCGGGCCAGATCGTCCGCGAGACTGCGGACGAAGCGCACGCCGTCCGGGTGGCGGCTGTCGTGATAGGCGCCGTCGAGACGGTAGGTCGTGACCTCGGCGCTGGTACCGTCCAGAAGGACCGTCACCGTGCCGTGCTGTAATCCCGTCGGGTGCGCCCACTCGCCGAAGAGGCGCAGCACCTCCTGCGGCAGGGCGTCGGATGTCATGTCGTAGTCGGACGGCGCTTTGCCTCGCAGCATTTCGCGCACGCAGCCGCCAACCAGGTACGGCGAATAGCCCGCGCCTTGCAGCGTGGTGATGACCGTTTCGACTTCCTTCGGTAAAAAGAGCATGGAACCCTCACAAAAAATCAAATTTTTAGCATTGCACTCCGTTCGCCGCTATATTATAATAGAAAATCCATAAAAAGTAAATCTCCTGTGCTTCGCACAAGGAAAGGATTTGATACAATGACTAATCAGAAGGATATTTTCTCCTATCTCGTCCCCGGCAAGTGCGCGCATCTGGCCGGCATCGGCGGCGTTTCGATGAGCCCGCTGGCAGAGGTGCTGCACGGCATGGGCCTCAAGGTCCAGGGCAGCGACATGAACGACGGCCCGTCCGTCGAGCATCTGCGCTCGCTCGGCATCCCCGTGGCCATCGGCCATGCGGCGGACAACCTTGGCGAGTGCGACTTTGTCATCCGCACCGCCGCCATCCACGACGATAATCCCGAGATCTCCGGCGCGGTGACGCGCGGCATCCCCGTTTTCGAGCGCGCGCAGGCTTGGGGCGCTATTATGAAGGGCTACAAAAACGCCCTCTGCATCTCCGGCACGCACGGCAAGACGACGACCACTTCGATGGCGACGCACATCTTCATGGCCGCGCAGAAAGACCCGACCGTCATGATTGGCGGCACGTTACAGTTGCTTCATTCCGGTTATCGCGTCGGCAAGGGCGATACGATCATCGCCGAGAGCTGCGAATACTGCAACTCGTTTTTGAGCTTCTTCCCCACTGTCGCGGTCATTTTGAACGTGGAGGCCGACCATCTCGATTTCTTCAAGGACTTAGCGGATGTGGAGCACTCGTTCCGCCGCTTTGCAGAGCTCGTTCCCATCGGCGGACACGTCGTCGCCAATATGGACGATCAGGGCGCGCGCGATGCGCTCAGGGGCATTTCCCAGCCGATCTTCTGGTTCAGCTATGACGATCCCGCCGCGCAGTGCCGCGCGGAAAACGTCGTCTGGACGGACGGGCTTCCGAGCTTTGACATCTATATCCGCGGCAGTTACTACGCTCATGTTTCCCTGCGCGTGGGCGGCAAGCACAACGTGATGAACGCACTGGCCGCGGCGAGCGCCGCATATCTTCTCGGCGTCAGCGGCGAGGCCGTCGGTCTCGGCCTTGCAACGTTCACCGGCGCGGGCCGCCGCTTTGAGTACAAGGGAAGCTTCCACGGCGCGGACGTCTACGACGACTACGCCCACCACCCCGGCGAGCTGCACGCGCTGCTCGAAATGGCGAAGACGCTGCCCTACAAGCGCATCATCTGCGCATTCCAGCCGCACACCTACACGCGCACGAAGGCGCTGTTTAACGATTTTGTCAAAGAGCTGCGCGTACCCGACGTCGTCGTGCTGGCAGAGATCTACGCCGCGCGCGAGCAGAACGACATCGGCATTTCGTCTATGGACCTGAGCCGCGAGATCCCCGGTTCTGTCTATTGCCCTACGCTCGACAAGGTGACTGCCGCGCTCGCGCGCATCGCCTGCCCGGGCGACCTTATTTTGACCGTCGGCGCGGGCGATATATTCAAGGCCGGCGAAAAACTGCTGAAAGAAGAGAAATAAAGCAACATGGAAATCTCCCCGATCTATCACAATTCCCGCCCCGAGGGTAAGCTGCCCGCGCAGGAAGCGGCAGCGTTCGACTTTCTGGATTCCCTCGGCATCGACTATGAGCGCGTGACCCACGAGCTGGCCGACACGATGGAAAAGTGCGACGACGTCTCCGCTGTGCTCGGCGTGGACGTGTGCAAGAACCTCTTCCTCTGCAACCGGCAGAAGACGAATTTCTACCTTTTATGTATGCCGCCGCACAAGGCGTTTCATACGAAGGACTTGAGCCATCAGATCGGCTCGGCCCGCCTGTCGTTCGCGTCGGAAGAGCAGCTTTGGGACTTGCTGCACTGCACGCCGGGTTCAGCGACGATCCTCGGCCTGATGAACGATGATGAGAACCGCGTGCAGCTGCTCATCGACAAGGAGACCTATGAGGCGGAGTACTTCTCCTGCCACCCGTGCCTCTGCACCTCGACCATCAAGCTCAAAACGAGCGACGTTAAAAATATGCTGCTGCCGAAAGTGCACCACGAGCCCATCGTCGTGGAGCTGTAAGAGGAAAAATCAAGCAAAAAAGGTTCCGAAGAGACTTCTTCGGAACCTTTTATATGAGCTCTTTTACTGTAAGGTATATCGGCTTGTCAACGTCAGCGTCAGAGCAGGTACAGACGCTGGCGGTGTAGTCGTGGAACGGTTCGAGCGCGAAAACGCGCTCATTCGGGAAGCTCGGCACTTCCCTGTCCCGCAATGCGACGGCGCTGATCCCCGCGCGCTTGCAGCGGCTCTCCCGCTGCACCCAGAGGCGCCAGAAATCGGCGTCATTTGCCGCGTGAAAGCGCGTGCGCATCGCGCCGCTCACAGGGCGAAGACACTCGATATCCGCGCCGATTGGCTCGTTGTGAACAGCCAGCAGCGCAGCGCAGCGCGTGTGGCTCAGGCTGAAATGAACGTCCGGATGCGAAGCAAAGTACGGCTTGCCGCGCTCGCCGTAGGAAAGCTGCGGTAAGTCCTCCAAGCCGTAAAGTTCATGCAGTGCACGGCAGAGCAGCGCGTAGGCGCAGAGGGGTTCCGATGTTTTGATGCGGTCTTGCCGCTCAGGTGGCAGAAAACGCGCGAGCGCGGACCGTTCCGCTTCTGAGAGCGGTCGATCTAATTTTACCGCATACAACCGGATATTCACGATGTTCCGCCCCCTTTGCGCAGCGATTCCTGCGGAAATTATAGGAGAAATGGCACGGTCTGTCAAATTTTCTCCACGTAGAAAAATTTTTTTGAAATTTTTCCGTCAAAAAAGAGGAAAGTAACTATTTTCGGCGTATATATCCATTGACAACAAAAAGTTCCGTGCGCAGAAGTGAGAAAGGAGGACGCCATGGCCTTTGACCGTCAGTTTTTGGACGAGCTCATCGCCCGCAACGACATTGTCGACGTTGTCAGCAATTATGTCTCGCTCCAGCCGCGCGGCGGGAGCCTGTGGGGCTGCTGCCCCTTTCACAGCGAAAAGACGCCGTCGTTCCACGTGCTGCCGGACAAGCAGCTGTGCTACTGCTTCGGCTGCAAAAAAGGCGGCGGCGTCATCAACTTCATCATGGAGGAGGAGAACCTTTCCTTCCCCGATGCGGTGCGCTTTCTCGCACGGCGCGTGAACATGCCCGTGCCGGAAGAAGAGCACAGCGACGAGAGCCGGCTGCGTTCGCGCATCCTGTCGCTCAACCGCGACGCGGCGCGCTTTTACTACGATCAGCTCTACTCGCCCAAGGGTGCGCCGGTGCTCGAGTATATGAAAAACCGCAAGATCACGCGGCGCAATGCAACGAACTTCGGTCTCGGCGCATCGGCGGACGAGTGGGACGGCTTACTGACCGCGATGCGGAAAAAGGGCTATGGCGACGGCGAGCTGCTTGCCTCGGGTCTTGCCATCCGCGGCAAGAACGGCGGGTTGTACGACAAATTCCGCAAGCGCCTCATCTTCCCCATCATCGACGTGCGCGGCGATGTGCTGGGCTTTGGCGGGCGCATCATCAGCAAGGACGATCCGGGCGCGAAGTATATGAACACGCCCGAGACCATCGTTTACAGCAAGCGGCGCGTTTTATACGGGCTCAACCTGGCCAAAAAGAGCAAGCGCAGCAACATTATTTTGGTCGAGGGCAACATCGACGTCGTGATGCTGCATCAGGCGGGATTCGACAATGCTTGCGCCTCGATGGGCACAGCGCTGACGACGGAGCAGCTGCAATTACTCAGTCGCTACACGAAGGAGATCGTGCTCTGCTACGACAACGACGACGCGGGCAAGGTCGCGACGCAGAAGGCGCTGACGCTTCTCAATAACACCGACTTTCAGGTCAAGGTGCTCGAGCTCCCCAAGCGGCTCGTCGACGGAGAGTACATCAAACAGGACGCGGACGACTTCATCAAGTTCCAGGGTAAGGACGCCTTTGAGCATCTGCTTTCCGGCAGCGAGAGCGGGATGGACTTCCGCATGGCGCAGCTCAAGTCAAAGTTCGACCTCAAAAGCGACGAGGGACGTATCGGCTTTGCCGAAGCGGCAGCAGGATTGCTCTCCACAGTGCCGAACGCGGTTGAGCGCGAAATTTACACCGTGCGCGCGTCCGAGGCCGCAGGCATCACGCCCGACGCGATGAAGCTCGAGGTCGAGCGCGCGCGAAAACGCGCCCGCTACAAGGAAAAGCGCGAGCAGGAGCGGCGGGACCTGAATCCCGCGGCGTCCGCCCAGCCGCGCGAGCGGTCGATCCGCTACACCGACCTTCGCTCGGCGCTCGCCGAAGAAGGCGTGCTGCGACTTTTGACGCTGGACGATTCCCTCTTTGGCGAGAATCCGCCGATTCGGGAAGAGGACTTCTCCTCCCCCCTCCTGGGCCGGTTCTTCACGGCGCTGCGCGCGCAGCTGCGCGAGAGCGGGCAGGTGAACATCCCAGCGCTGGCGGAATTTTTCACGTCGGAGGAGATCAGCCACTTGATCGGTATCCTGCAAAAGCCGGAATCGCTCAAAAACGGCGCACAGGCGCTGAAGGACTACTGCACTATCATTTTAGACGAAGCGCACAAGCGCGCGGCCGTCAACGAAGATCCCCTGATGGCCGCGATGGAAAAGAATAAATATAAGGGTAACGGAGGAAAGCAAACATGGAAGAAAAACAGCTGACCAGCAGAGAGCTGGAGGAACAGGCCAACGCGCTGCTCGCCGAGGCGGATTTTGAGGAGATCAATCTGCCGAAGAAAGCGAAAAAGGCCGCAGCGGCCAAGAAAGCGAACGAGGATACCGCGCAGGTGGAAAAGCCCGCGGAGAAGTATCCCCCGCTGGATGAAAAGCTGGTCGCCTCCCTGCCCGCGGCGGCGCTGCTGCAGGGCAGCGAAAAGCTCATGGAGATCTTTGCCAAGGGCAAGGCCAAGGGCAAGCTCAGCTCCAGCGACCTGATGGAGACCATCGACGAGATGAACCTTGAGAGCGAGCAGCTCGACCAGATCTACGACTCGCTCGAAACGCTCGGCATCGACATCGGCACCGCCGAGGCCATCGACAGCAGCATCGACGATGTGGAGCCGCCGATGGAGGAGATCGCCGAGATCGAAGAGGAAGAGCTCGTCGACCCGAACGAGCTGGTCGACAGCTTCTCGACTGACGACCCCGTGCGCATGTACCTCAAGGAGATCGGTAAGGTGTCGCTGCTGTCGGCGGACGAGGAAATTTCGCTCGCGACCGCGATGTCCGCGGGCGTGGAGGCCAAGCAGAAGCTCGAAGAGGCCGAAAAGAACGGCACGGAGCTGAGCGAAGAGGAAACGAAGGCACTCAAATCTGCCGTCAAGAAGGGAGAGCGCTCCAAGCAGCGCCTGGCCGAGGCAAACCTGCGTCTCGTCGTGTCCATCGCTAAGCGCTACGTGGGCCGCGGCATGCTGTTCCTCGACCTCATTCAGGAGGGCAACCTCGGCCTCATCAAGGCCGTCGAAAAGTTCGACTACACCAAGGGCTACAAGTTCTCGACCTACGCGACGTGGTGGATTCGTCAGGCCATCACTCGCGCCATTGCTGACCAGGCGCGCACCATCCGTATCCCCGTTCATATGGTCGAGACCATCAACAAGGTCATCCGCGTGTCCCGTCAGCTCTTGCAGGAGCTCGGTCACGACCCCTCTCCCGAAGAGATCGCCGCCGAGATGGACATGCCCGTCGACAAGGTGCGCGAGATCCTGAAGATCGCGCAGGAGCCCGTCTCCCTCGAAACGCCGATCGGCGAAGAGGAAGACAGCCACCTTGGCGACTTCATCCCCGACGAGGGTGCGAGCGAGCCGAGCGAGGCCGCGTCGTTCACGCTGCTGCAGGAGCAGCTCGTCGACGTGCTCTCCACCCTCACCCCGCGTGAGGAGAAAGTCTTGAAGCTGCGCTTCGGCATCGAGGACGGCCGTCCCCGCACGCTCGAAGAGGTCGGCAAGGAGTTCAACGTCACGCGCGAGCGCATCCGCCAGATCGAAGCCAAGGCGCTGCGCAAGCTCCGTCACCCCAGCCGCAGCAAGAAGCTCAAGGACTTCCTGAACTAAGCCAATAACGACAAATAGAGGGCACACCCTTCAGGCGTTTACAGCGTCTGGATGGTGTGCCCTTTTTCATGCAAAGCGACGTGCCGTGCATTGCACATACGGCATAGTCAGCGGGCAGAATATAAGTTATTCTGTTCAATAATTAAACCTACAAAACAGATTTCATCGTAATGTTTGTGCCTGTTTCAACGCATAAATCATAGAATCGATACCTAATAGTGTCGTATAGCTACTGTTGGTTTTTCTGAAAGCGGGCGTGTAATAAACATTGTTTTCAGCATCAAAACAGAATTTTTCAGCAGTTAGTTCTTCTATCTCACGTGCCAATAGATTACTTCCATAGAAGCGGCAGAGAAAGTCGATTCCCGCACACATGGCAGCGACAGGTTTCTTTTCGCTAATAAAATGTGTGACGCACGTTTTTATCACATTGGAGTCTCTATAATTGTTCAATAAACCAATTCCACCGGGTATGATCAATGCATCGTATTCTGCAAAATCAACCTCATGAATATCTTTAATGCGTCCCCTGCCGATGCGGGCTGCTTCTATAAGGATATTCCGCTTTTCTGCCATCTGTTCTGTCAGGTGGTTAACAGACTGAAAGGAAACATTTTCTGCGACAGGAGTGTAATCACACCCATATTTATCAAGCGCTGCATACGTCAGAATTACTTCTTCTATACATGAACCATCACCGAGGCCACAGCCTGCTAATAAAACTAAATACTTCATTTGTTTTCACCTCCACAACTCACGGTTTGCCAACGACTTCTTACTGATAAGCATAGCATATAAAGCGACTTGCATCAACGCCTTCTTCATGGTAAATCAGCGACCTTTTTATGAACACCGTTCTGTTTTGCCTGTTCACTCGCCGCCCTGCGCCGTTCTCGATAAAGTGGAATGTGATCTCTGCCAGTACCTCTCCGGCGAAGAAAAGTATTCTCAACTCTTCGAATGCTTTGGCCGCGACGCGACATCCGTCCACTGCTTTCTCAATGCAGAAGGTCTGCCGATCCCGGTAAAGAAATATTTTCCATCGCTTGACGCGATCTTGCGCCAAAAAGGCCCGCCTCAGTAAGGCGGGTCTTTTTGATTGAGCTCTGTCAAAAACCGTCCCAGTGCGGGGTTCTGGTTGCCGCTCTGCCAGGCGGCGATGATCTCTTCCTCCTCCCCTTCGCCCACGAGCGGGACGAAGACGAGGTTGTCGGCATTGTAAAGGCGGTCGGTACAGTAGTCGGGCAGGAGCGAGATCCCCTCCTCCGCCGCGACCATCATCAGGATGCTTTCGGTGTCCGCCGAGCGGAAGAGAATGTTCGGCTTGTAGCCCGCCTCGGCGTAGCGCTGCATGAAAAAGGCGTCGCCGTAGGAATCGGGCGCGGCGTCGGGCGACATATATAAGATGTTCTCCCCGCGCAGCTCTTGCCGCGTGAGCTGGCGGCGCTGCGTGAGCGGATGGCCCGCATAGAGCGCGACAACGAGCCGAGCCTTTTCGACCGTCTGAAACGTGACGCCCTCCTGTGTGCGCAGGTTTGTCGAGTCCCAGGTGAAGACGATATCATACTCCTGATGGAGTAACCCCGCGGCCAGCACATCCGTCGAGCAGCGGTAGAAGGTGATGAGAACGTTGCTGTTCTTCTGGTGGAAGTGGCGCATCAGGACCGAGAGGTCGCTGCGCTCGTAGCCGCGCACGTAGCCGACGCGCAGTGTGCCGGTCAGACCCGTCGCCGCGTCATGCACGCGTTCCTGTGCGCGGCTCATGCGCTCTAAGATCGCTTTTGCGTCCAAAAGGAACGACTTTCCCGCGCTCGTCAGGCTCACGGGGCGTGTGCTGCGGTCGAAGAGCTCGCAGCCGAGCGACTGCTCAAGCTGCTGGATCTGCTGCGTCACCGCGGTCTGCGAGATGTAATACTGCTCCGCCGCCTTTGTGAAGCTCCGGTGCTCCGCGGCGGAGACAAAATAGCGTAGCTGATTGCGATTCATGTACTAATTTCCTCATAACATAAGTTTTGCTTATTATATCATCCGATAATCGGTCTTGTAAAGCCCATCTTCCTGCGGTAAGATAAGCACATCGTTCATAAATCTTTTACAAATGAGGTCGATCAACATGAAACGCGAATCGTTCCGCTCCCGTCTGGGCTTCCTGCTCGTCAGCGCGGGCTGCGCCATCGGCATCGGCAATGTCTGGCGCTTCCCCTATGTGACGGGCAAAAACGGCGGCGGCTATTTTGTTCTCTTTTACATTCTGTGCCTGCTCATCATGGGCGTTCCCGTGCTGACGATGGAGCTGGCCGTCGGCCGCGCGAGCCACAAGAGCGCGATCCTCGCCTACAAGACGCTCGAAAAGCCCAAGTCCAAGTGGCACATCCACGGCTGGTTCTGCCTGATCGGCTGCTACCTCTTGATGATGTACTACACGACGGTTTCCGGCTGGATGGTGAGCTACTTTGGCAGGTTCCTGACCGGCAAGTTCTACTCCGGCATGCCCGCGGAGGACGCGTCCGCCGTGTTCGGCCAGCTGCTGTCCGATCCAGTCGAAATGGGTATTTTAGCAGTCGCTATCGTCATCGTCGGCTTTGTCGTCTGTTCGTTCGGCCTGCAAAAGGGCCTTGAGCGCGTGTCCAAGGTCATGATGCTCGCGCTGCTCGCGCTCATCCTCATTCTCGCCGTTCACAGCCTGACGCTCTCCGGCGCGGCAGAGGGCATGAAGTTCTACCTGCTCCCCTCGATGGATTCCATCCGCGAAAACGGCCTGCGCAGCCTCATCACCGACGCGATGAACCAAGCATTCTTCACGCTCTCTCTCGGCATTGCCGCGATGGAGATCTTCGGCAGCTACATGTCCGACGATCACACCCTCGCCGGTGAGTCCATCCGCATCTGCGCGCTCGATACGTTCGTTGCGCTCATGGCCGGCACCATCATCTTCCCCGCGTGCTTCTCCTACGGCGTAGCGCCCGACAATGGCCCGTCCCTCCTCTTTGTCACGCTGCCGCAGGTGTTCGTCAACATGTCCGGCGGCCGCTTCTGGGGCACGCTGTTCTTCCTCTTCATGATCTTTGCCAGCATGTCGACAGTGCTTGCGGTCTTTGAAAACATCCTCGCCGTCTGCATGGATACCTTCGGCTGGAGCCGCAAGAAGGCCGTGCTCATCAATGGCGTGCTGCTGATGCTCCTGAGTCTTCCCTGCGTGTTCGGCTACAACATCTGGAGCGACTTCCACCCCATTCTCGGCAAGGACGTGCTCGACAGCGAGGACTTCCTTGTGAGCAACCTCCTGCTGCCCATCGGCTCTCTTGTCTACCTTCTGTTCTGCGTCACGAAGTGGGGCTGGGGCTTTGACAAGTATCTCGCCGAGGCCAACAAGGGCACGGGCATCAAGCTCTCGCCCAAGCTCAAGCCCTATTTCCAGTGGGTGCTGCCGATCCTGATCGTCATCATCCTGCTCCAAGGCCTGCTGTAAATTTGCTATTCTCTCATCTCTCATATCTCTCAAAAGGGAAAAGCCGCAGTGAAATTCATTGCGGCTTTTCCCTTTTTCCGCTTCCTTCGCAATTATGAACTCCGTGTAAATTCGCACATAACTCGTAAATATATTTATATAAATCTATTGACAAAGTTTGTTCTCGTGCTATGATAGCATCCAGAAAGAAAAAGGACCCCAAGGAGGCGCATGATGAAGAAAAATCTTTACAGTCTGACGCTGTCAGATGATGTGGTGCGCGAGGTCGACGCGCTGGCTCACCGGATGGGCACGAACCGTTCGGCGCTCGTCAACCAAATTCTGGCCGAGTACGTTTCCGTGCCGACGCCCGAGCGCCGCTGGAACGATATCTTTGAGGCCATCGAAGAGCTGATGACGCCCACGCGCGAGCTGGTGCCATTCTTTGCCCCCGGCTCGTCCACGATGTCGCTCAAGTCGAGCTTATCGTACAAATACCGCCCCACGGTCAAGTACGAGGTCGACCTGAGCAATGGCGACGCCCAGACGATGGGCACGCTGAACATCGTCTTCCGCACGCAGTCGACGGCGCTAATCTCCGCAATGACGAGCTTCTTCCGGCTGTGGGTGCAAATCGAAGACAAGTGCCTCGCACCGCTTCTTGGCAGCTCCATTTCCTGCGCGCTGTACGACGGGCGCTTCGTCCGTCCGCTCGCGATGCCGCGCGGAAAGGCACTGACTGCCGATGATGTCGCCGGTGCGATCAGCGCTTATGTCCAGCTCTTCGACCGGCTGCTCAAGGGCTATCTCGACGGCTCGCTCTCCGCGAGCGATGTTGAAATGGCCTACCGCGGCGATCTGCGAAGCAGAGCGCTGCTGATTTAATCACTTAATTGTAAAAAACACGAATTTGAGGTGAACTTGAATGAATGCTGAAAAATATACGCAAAAGGCTTTGGAAGCCGTCAAGACCGCGCAGAACATGGCGCAGGAAAACGGCAACCAGTATGTAACGACCGAACATTTGCTCTATGCCCTGCTCGATCAGGACGGCGGACTGATCGGGTCACTGTTCGGTAAGATGGGCGTCGATTGCGACGGCTTACTCTCCGAGCTCGACACGCTGATCCGCAATCTGCCCCGCATCTCCGGCGGCAGCGGCGAGGTGTACGCCTCGCCCGAGGTCGGCAAGATCCTGAACCTTGCCGAAAAGACCGCCGAAAAGCTGCACGACGAGTATCTCTCCGTTGAGCACCTGATGCTCGCCATCTTCTCCGAGGGCTCGCAGAGCGTGCGCCAGCTGCTCTCCAACCATGGCATCACGAGAAGCCGCTTCTCCGATGAGCTTGCGAAGGTCAAGACCTCCCCCGTGACGAGCGACAATCCCGAGGATTCCTACGACGCGCTCAAGAAGTACGGCACGGACCTCGTCGAGCGCGCCCGCACGAAGGAGCTTGACCCCGTCATCGGCCGTGACGCAGAGATCCGCAACGTCATCCGCATTCTGTCGCGTAAGACGAAGAACAACCCCGTGCTCATCGGCGAGCCGGGCGTCGGCAAGACGGCCATCGCCGAGGGCCTTGCCCAGCGTATCGTGCGCGGCGATGTGCCCGAAGGGCTCAAGGACCGCACGATCTTCTCGCTCGACATGGGCGCGCTGATCGCGGGCGCGAAATACCGCGGCGAGTTTGAAGAGCGCTTAAAGGCCGTTTTGAACGAGGTCAAGAAGTCCGACGGCAAGATCATCCTCTTCATTGATGAGCTGCACACCATCGTGGGTGCGGGCAAGACCGACGGTGCCATGGACGCAGGCAACCTGCTCAAGCCCATGCTGGCCCGGGGCGAGCTGCACTGCATCGGTGCCACCACGCTGGACGAATACCGCCAGTATATCGAAAAAGACCCCGCTCTGGAGCGCCGGTTCCAGCCGGTGCAGGTGGATGAGCCCACAGTGGAGGACACCATCTCCATCCTGCGTGGCCTGAAGGAGCGCTATGAGGTGTTCCACGGCGTGAAGATCAGCGATAATGCGCTGATCGCCGCCGCAACCCTCTCTGACCGCTATATCACCGACCGCTTCCTGCCGGATAAGGCCATCGACCTGGTGGATGAAGCCTGCGCCATGATCAAGACTGAGATGGACAGTATGCCCAGCGAGATGGATGATCTGGCCCACCGCATCACCCAGCTGCAGATCGAGCAGGTCAGCCTGAAAAAGGAGACCGATGCCCTGAGCCAGAGCCGCCTGCATGAGCTGGAAAAGGAACTGGCCGAGCTGCAGGATAAGTTCCGCAGCATGAAGGCAAAGTGGGAAAACGAGAAGAACGCCATTGGCAAGGTACAGACCCTGCGTGAGCAGATCGAGCAGACCAATGCCGCCATTGAGAAAGCCCAGCGTGAGTATGACCTGAACAAGGCTGCTGAGCTGAAATACGGCAAGCTGCCCGAGCTGCAGAAACAGCTGGAAGCGGAGGAAAAGCTGGCCAACGAGAAGAAGGAGGACAGCCTCCTGCGTGACCGTGTAACCGACGAGGAGATCGCCCGCATCGTGGCCCGCTGGACCGGCATCCCGGTGGCCAAGCTGATGGAGGGCGAGCGTGAAAAGCTCCTGCATCTGGAGGATATCCTGCATCAGCGGGTCATCGGCCAGGAGGAGGCCGTGACCAAGGTTTCGGATGCCATTCTGCGCAGCCGTGCCGGCATCCGGGACCCCAAGCGGCCCATCGGTTCGTTCCTGTTCCTCGGTCCTACCGGCGTCGGCAAGACCGAGCTGGCCAAGGCACTGGCCGAGGCGCTGTTCGATGATGAGCATAACATCGTCCGGATCGATATGAGCGAGTACATGGAAAAGTATTCGGTCAGCCGTTTGATCGGTGCGCCTCCCGGATATGTCGGCTATGAGGAGGGCGGCCAGCTGACCGAGGCCGTCCGCCGCAGACCCTATTCCGTCGTCCTCTTTGATGAGGTGGAAAAGGCGCATCCCGATGTGTTCAACGTGCTGCTTCAGGTACTGGATGACGGTCGGATCACCGACAGCCAGGGGCGCACGGTGGATTTCAAAAACACCATCATCATTCTGACCTCCAATCTCGGCTCCGACCTCATTCTGGAGGGCATCGGGGAAAATGGGGAGATCAGCGAGGAGGCGCGGGACGGTGTGACCCAGCTTTTGCGCCGCAGCTTCCGCCCCGAATTCCTCAACCGTCTGGACGAGATCGTATTTTACAAGCCGCTGACCCGTGAGAACATTCACGGCATTGTGGACCTGCTGGTGGCCGACCTGCAGAAGCGGATGGCACAGAAGCAGCTGACCGTCACCCTGACCGACGCGGCCAAGGATTACCTCATCGCCAAGGGCTACGACCCCATCTACGGCGCACGGCCGCTCAAGCGGCTCATCCAGACCGAGGTGGAGACGCTGCTGGCCCGGTGGATCATCGCCGAGGACCCTGCCCCCGAGACCGCCATTACGGTGGACTACGACGGCCAGAAGCTGGTGGCGATGTAACTAAAAACGGATAGCGGCCGCCTGACAAGGGGTGACGCAGCCGAAACCGATCTATCCGGTTGCCGGGGCGGCCGCGGAATGATAAAACAAAAAACAAAGGAGCCTGTGACAATGAGAACGAAGCAGTTCAAAGCCGAAAGCAAAAAGCTGTTGGACATGATGATCAATTCCATCTACACCCACAAAGAGATTTTCCTGCGGGAATTGGTGAGCAATGCCAGCGATGCCATCGATAAGCTGTACTTCCGTTCGCTGACCGATGACACCGTGACCCTTGCCCGCAGCGACTACAAAATAGCGCTGGCGGTGGATAAGGAAAACCGCCTGCTTTCCATCACCGATAACGGCTGCGGCATGACCGCCGAGGAGTTGGAAAAAAATCTGGGCACCATAGCCAGAAGCGGCAGCCTGGATTTTAAGCGGGAAAACAAGACCGGCGAGGAGGTCGAGGTCATCGGGCAGTTCGGCGTGGGGTTCTATTCCGCCTTTATGGTAGCCGACCATGTAACGGTGGAAAGCCGTGCCTGGGATGAGGCCGCCGG
>OICB01000889.1_pt1 | contig 14443 bp, 6 predicted proteins | sample 1581121 | NCBI WGS metagenome assembly OICB01 (sample SAMEA3882544, study PRJEB24775) | human gut metagenome | biome: human-associated habitat; feature: intestine environment; material: feces | place: Netherlands | collected 2009/2010 | reverse complement strand
AGAAGTGGTTACGAACTTGTTGAAACGAACCAAGTCTGTACGGCGGATTCCTTCGAAAGCAAACTCTCTACCTTTTTCGGCCAAGAACTCATCCATGGTCAGAGTAGCGGTCGTATATTTCGCTTTCTCCCAATCCTCTGCCTTGAAAGAACGTTGACGAACGCTGTTGATCATATCTACCACTTCTTGCGTTGCTTTGCCCCCGTTCTTACGCATCAAGGCCTCCGCTTTGTTATAGATAACCTCGGAATAACGGAACATCACCCAGTCGTTGTTCATATCGCCGGTAGTACCCGGTTGGATCTCATACTTGATAGAGCGAGCACCGCTGTTTTCTTCGCCCTCGGTCATGGACTTAATGTAGTTTACGAATACCAAATCCTGCCCATTGTACTCCTCTGAACCTTTCAAAGGCTCTGCGGTCGTGTCGTAGTAGTAATTACCGTTTTCATCTACTTTGCGAGGATATTGCTTACCGATCAAGAAACCCTCAATTTTTCTCAAGTCGTTGTCAGCGAATGAGTCATAAAAGGTAGGTTGCGTCACCAAGCCGTTCCAAGGACCGGATTGCAAATCCCAGCCAGTTTGGTGTGCGTAATGCAACCAACGTTGATACCAGCCCATTCCTTTGGCATATACTTCATCATACACGATTGACCAGATAATCTCGGTAGATCGCTTGTCGTTATCCGCACGGAAAGTGTCGTTCCACTTCTTATCCAATGCGAAACCTCCCTTAGCTAATTCATCGCAAGCAGCGATACAATCATCCCAGCGTGCTTGTCCAGTATAAATTTCCGCATTCAAATAGAGACGAGCCAGTAATGCGTAAGCCCCCCATTTGGATACACGTCCGTAGGTCTCTGTTTTACTCTCTGACAAAGAAGGAATACTCTCGTTTAACTCTTTTTCGATCCAAGCGAATAACTCTGCGCGAGATTTGGAGGAAGGATTGATTTCACCGATTTTCTCGCAAATTGGAGCCGTACCGAACATATCCATCACATACCAATAACAGTAAGCGCGATATACACGCATCTCCGATTGTGCTTGTGCTTTAGACATTGGAACTTGGAGTGCTTCAAAATCTATATTCTCTGTATCTGTAAGGAAGTTGTTAGCATATCCGATACCTTCAAATAATTTTTTCCAAGCATCCACTACTTGACCATCCGTAGGAATCCATTGATGGCGGTGTAAGCGAATCCAGTCTCCATTGTCATAGCCGTGGCGACCTTTTTGAGGCCATGCGGCACAGTCGGAAGATAACTCGTTACATGACCAAGGCGATTGGGCTACTTGCATGGTTCCACAGAAGTGCCCCCATGGACGCATCATGGCGGCCATTACCTCGCCTGCATTGTTGTAATAATTTTCAGCGATTACCGAGCTATGTATTTCCTCTGTCAGGTCCGTACAAGAGGTAAATGCGGTAGCTCCCAGCAATAATGAAATTGCGCATATATTTTTTAAAGCTTTCATTGTATTGTCTTAAATCTATTGTTACTTAATTAGAATCCAAAATTAACGCCAAACGTGAAGGTACGGGTGGTGGGATAAGATCCGCGCTTCTCTATACCTGCTTGTAGTCCTGTTACGTTTACGTCAGGGGTTAAACCTGAGTATCCTGTAATAGTCGCAAGATTGGTGACATTACCATAAATACGTAAGTTGCGCACATATTTATTATTTTTGAAGTTGAATGTATAACCTAGTGTCACGTTATCGATCTTCAAGAAGTTCCCTTTCTCTAGATAATAAGAAGAGAACAATGGTTGCTCTGTTACCTTGTTCTTCAAGGCATCCTTATATACGTTTGTGCCAGACTGATCGATATTGACAGTCGTTCCGAAATAAATAGCACCCTCGTTCAATACGTCATAATCAAACATACCGCGCAGGAAGAAGCTGAAGTCAAAGTTCTTATAGGTAAACGTGTTCTGCAAACCAGCCTTGAATTTCGGCAAACCGTTACCGATAAAGGTACGGTCAGCGTCAGACAGACCTTCCTTTCCGTCTATGTCGCGAAGATTCCAAGTTCCGTCCGGGTTGATGCCATCGCATACATAACCGAAGAATGATGCGATCGGCTGTCCTTCTTGTAGGCGGTAAGCCTTGCCCGGGTTGCCCGGAGAGGGCAGGTCATATTGATCCTCGTAAGAAGATTTGTACACGTCATTAGACAAAGATGTCAATTTATTATTCTCGTATGAGAACGTGAAATTAGCCGTGTAAGAGAAATCCTTAGTCTTTACGACCTCTGCGTTTAATGCTAATTCTATACCTCTATTTCTCATCGTGCCTACGTTGGTGGTGATCGTGTTGTAGATCAAAGATGGCTGTTGGGCATTGTAGCTACTGATCAAGTCGCGAGTCGTACGACTATACCAATCGATCGTACCATTTAGGCGTCCACCTAGCAAGCCGAAGTCGAAACCTACGTTCAAGGATTCATTCTTCTCCCATTTCAAATCTGGATTCGGGTTGATATTCGGACCGTAAGTGGCGGTTAGCCATGAACCGGTGTAAGCGTTCCAAGCTCCAGCGCCTGTACCGTAGGTAGCGAGAGACATATACGGATCGGTAGGCAAACTACCCGTGATACCGAAACCGGCACGGAATTTCAATACGTCGAACACTTCTTGGCTCTCCATGAAGTCCTCACGAGAGATCATCCAGCCTGCGCTGACAGAGGGGAACCAAGCCCATTTGTTGTTCGCTCCGAACTTCGTGGAACCTTCACGGCGGATAGAGGCGCTGGCCATGTATTTACCGTCGTAATTATAGTTGGCGCGGGCGAAGAAGGCGATCAGTTTGCTGGTCTCTTTTTTACTCTTCATCTCGGCCTTACCATCTTTTAGGTAACCGCCGGCTTCTAGGTTATTGGTACCGAATACGTCCGTCAAGAAGTTCTTGTTCTCGGCGCTGAATTGCTCGTATTCAAAATCTTGGTAACTGTATCCCAGCAAACCGGTAATATTGTGTACGCCGTTGATGGAAGTATTGTAGTTTGCTGTCCATTCAGTGGTACGGTTGGTATTCTGATAATATTCTTTTTTGGCGCGTCCGTTTGTACCGTCTTTATGTTGGCTATATTCCTCACGCATACTATAATCGTTAGTTAACGCATCGTTCTTCTCCATAGCGAAGAAAGCGGCGGCTGTCAAACCGGGGATAATCTCATATTGAGCCTTGAAGTTCGCCAATAAATTCTTGAATTCCTTTTTCTTGGTACGCTGGTATATGCGGGCTACCGGGTTGAAATCTTCGTAACCGCTGTAAGTTTCCCAGAAGGAGTATAAATAGGCATCGTCGGGTTGATACGGATAGCCTGGTATAATATGCCGTAATTAGGGATATCTCCTACCTTATCCACATCATCGGAAACTGCGTCCACTTTCACGAAAGAGTTTGCTAGATTGAAAGAAAGCTGTAGTTTATCATCAAACGCACGGTGGTTCACGGCGATAGAGCCATTGATCGTTTCACGGCTGGTGTTACGGATCATACCATCATTCTTTTTGTAATTTAAAGAAGCGCGATAGTTTGTCTTACCATTACCACCTGTAGCGGTCAAGTTGTGTACATGGGTGAAATTACTCTTATTCAATAAAGCGTCGTAATGGTTATCCCGTCCACCAAAGTCGCGGATATTGGCGTTGTTAGTTTCTTTGCCATAAGCGACGAACTCGTCTCCATTTAAGATTTCCGGTCGTTTATAAACCGCCTCGTGCATGATATATCCTGAGTAATCCACTTGAGTAGTTCCGGCTTGCGGACGTCTCGTGGAGACGATGATCACACCGTTATTACCCAGGGTTCCGTAGATAGCGGCTGCGGAACCGTCTTTCAATACGTCGATCGCCTCGATATCCTCGGGTGCGATAGCGTTCAAAGAAGTCATATTACCCGGCATACCGTCAATAATAACGAGAGGCTCATTGCTACCTTTCAGAGATGAGGCACCACGCATCTGTACTTTTACCTCGCCATTAGGGTCGGTGCTACCACGTGATACAGTCAGACCAGCTACACGTCCTTCCACCAATTGCATCGGGTTCACTACCGGTGCCTTGTTAAAGTCGGATGCTTTCACGCTGGTAACGGATGAGGTGATCTCACCTTTCTTTTGGGAACCGTAGCCAACGACTACTACCTCGTCTAGTGTCTCAGAGTCTTCAGCTAAGACTATGTTCAATGTTTTTTGCCCGGTATAACGAACTTCTTGGGGTTTGAAGCCGATGAAGGAAAATACCAATGTGCTGTTATCCGGCACATCCAAGGTGAAATTTCCGTCAAAGTCCGAAGCTGTTCCGTTCGTGGTTCCTTTCACAACAATACTAACGCCAATCAGAGGTTCACCCTTTTGGTCTTTTACTACACCTTTAATGGTTGAACTTTGCTGTGCGATCTGATGAATCTCCATGTTTCCCATTTCAGGAACAGTAGAATCTCCGGCCGCATAAGAGGACTGAAACATTAAAGATAAACAAAGTAACAAAGAGGTTCGTCCACCTAATAAAGTCAGGCATTTCCTCGTCTTACCTTCACTCTTTTTTTCCATAAAAACATTAAATTAAAAGTTAATAATGTGCTTCCCGAAGGAAGAATACACACAAGCGGTTTGCTTTGCTATTCGACAGCAATATTAATAGGTCTTAACGAATTGAAGAGTGCTTTGAAATGCCAAAGAAGTGTCATGAAATGCATATAGCAGATTATGATACTCTTTTGGTAGATTATGACACTATTTAGGAATCAATGATTTATGCCTCTTTTGTGCGGTATTCCTTAGGTGTCATGTTATATTTACGGGCAAATTCCCTATAGAAGTATGATTTGTTAGAAATTCCTACATTATAAATAATTTCCTGAACGCTCATGTTGGTATTCACGAGTAATTGCGCTGCATAGTTTAACCTATAATCCTTTATAAAATCACTCGGCGTCATAGTAGATATTTTCTTGAAACGACGATATAAGATGCGAGTGTTTATATTCAATGCGTCCGCTACCAGCTCGGGACCGAGTCCTTCCTTGCTGACATTTTCTTTGATGATAGAGGTTACGGTGTCAAGGAATTCCTTGTCTTCTTGATGTAATAATTGCCCTTCCGTATATTGATAAGCACTTTCCGGAGAATAGAAATACTCTTTTAATTCTCTTTGGTTAGTCATCAATCGATTCACGACGGATAGGAGAACTGTTGGCGAGAAAGGCTTGGTTAGATAGGCATCCGCTCCGATATTAAGTCCTGCCGCTTGCTCTTGGTCTGATATTTTAGCAGAGATGATAATAAGCGGGATATGGCGGGTATATTTATTTTCTTTGATAAGCGAGATCAATTCTAATCCGTCCATATTAGGCATCATGATATCGGTGATGATAAGGGACGGAGTGTATTGTTTGAGGAATTCCAGAGCCTTTTCCGCATTATAAGCTTCTTGAACCTGATATTCGGAAGAGAGGGTTTCCGTGATTAACCAGACGATGTCTTTATGATCGTCGATAACGAGTATCATCGGTTTATCTTCCGTCTCTTTTTGTGCCGTATGTGAGATTTGCGGCTCTTGTATATCCGTGTTTGGGGAAGGAAGCGATACGGGAATCTCTTCGTCTATCGTGTTGTCTGAGGTCTCCTCTACGATGCCAAAAGGTAAGGTAACTGTAAATTCAGCATATTGGCCGACCTCACTCTCTATGTCGATTTTACCACCTAAGGATTGTACGAGGCTGTGACAGATAAATAAGCCGAGGCCATTCCGTGTCGTATTTTGCCTGTTATCATCGTTATCCATCGTGCCAAGGATACGATATCGGTCGAAAATATTTTGCATGTCTGCCTCCTCGATTCCTTTGCCGGTGTTGTAAACTTTAAGGACGAGGAAGTTCTCCTCCTCATGTAAGGAGATACGAACCGTGCCCCCGTCTTCCGTATACTTAAATGCGTTGGAAATCAGATTTGCTAGGATCTTCTTGAAATAGACGGAATCCGTATTCCAATAAAGCTCTTTGGGAGCATCGATCTTGAATTGGATTTGGTGTTGCTCGGATAGTGGGTAAAACCATTCGAATTGAGTTCGCAAAAGAGAGGATACGGATACTCTCCGGATGTGCGTATGACTGAATCCTGCGTCTTCCGCTTTTCGGAAATCAAGGATTTCTTGGATAAGTCCGTTCAGTTCCTCTACATTTTCCCGGAGGACTGAAGTGTATTTTTCTAATGTCTTGTCTTTTGAGGTGGCGGCATAGGCTTGGATATAATTCTCCACGCCATTGATCAAGGTAAGCGGGGTGCATAGCTCATGCGTAATGTGGGTAAAGAAATTCAGCTTGGACTCGTATAGCTTCTCTTTTTGCTCCTCCTTGATCTTGTCTGCGATCTGCTTCTGTTTCTTTAGTATTTGGTGATGGATACGATAGGTGGCGATGATGAGCAAAACTGTACCGATAAAAAGATACGTGAAAATGGCTAACGAGCTTAGATAAATAGGAGGTAATACCTTGATAGGTAGAGTGTATTCTTTTGCTGACGAATCAATGACATCGTTGCGATAACGGACTTTCAGCAAATATTCCCCGTACGGTAGGTTCATGAAAGTTACCTTGTTTGTCTTTTGCAATTTTTCCCAAGAGGAATTATAGTTGACCAACTGATACGAATACTCGTAATTCTCCCCGTTGATGTAATCCGGAGCGACGAACGCAATCGTTAACGATTGCACATCAGCCGGAACCGTTACACCGTTCCGGCTGATGTCCTTATATAATGGAAGGATTTGTTTATCCATTTGCAACTCGAAGAAACTTAATTCGGGTTGATAGGTATGCTCCGGCTCCGTTTGTTTATTTACCCAGACTAATCCGTTGATGCCTCCAAAGAATAAACGCTCGGAGTATGGGCATTTCCAATAAGCGTCATCAGAGAATTCCGTGACGCTAAAGTAAGGCTGATGATAATTATGGAAAAAGTTGTTCCGGGGATTATATTTGGTGAGACCTTTATTGGTACTAAGCCAGATACAGCTATCGTTCCCCTCATGGATACCATGGATCATGTCGTTTACGATCCCGTCGCTTTTATCGAATTGGCGTAAACGCATCTTTCCCCCTCTGAATTTAATCCGGGTGAGACCGGAGCTGGCGCCTGCATAAAACGTGGAATCTTCGGTCTGGCATACGGAAAGCACATCTCCAATGGCCGGGTTTCTTAAATTGTTGGTTTGCAGGAATTCATATCCTTGATTGAAAATATTGAAACGAATGACTCCGTAACCGCCACGGCTCCCGAGGAACAGGGTAGAGTCGTTGTCATATACCATCGATTGGATTTCTTTACAGATGTTCTTTCCGTTTTTTAACGGGAAGGTTTGTACCTTCCCGATTGTAGGTACGGCTTTATCTATATGTAAGGTAACCTTTTGCAATCCGTTACCCGTTGTCGCTAGCCATAATGTGGAATCATCTACCTCGCAAATAGAGTGGACATAGCGTAGAGGGGTGGTGTCTTCTCGTTGCGGTATCGTTTTTATTCGTTTCTCTTTATACGAATAATAGGTCAGTCCCGGGCCTTCCGTGCCAATCCAGATACATGGATGGTACTCGCTTTTTTGGAAGCAATACACACGGTTGCTGGATAGGCCGTCGGCGGTGGTAAAATGCGTGATAGCGCTTTGTGGGATCATCTTTTTGTTATGGTAAGTGTCATACGCTTGTATCCGGACAATACCGTCTCCTTTTGTCCCGAGCCAAAGGGATTGATCATCGTCTGTATATAAAGAACGTATGGGGTTCTGTATATTAATCGGTAAATCCTTGAGTAAGATAGAGCCGAAAAGATCGGGTTTGTCATAAAACATCCGTATACCTTGCCCGTCTGTTCCCAACCAGAGAATCTCCTGCCTTTTATCGTTCATTAGGCAAAAGATACCGATGCCCATATTTATCGTGTTTTCCGGTTGGCTTAGGTCTAGAATATTGCCGTTACGGAAAACGATATACACATTGGATTGGAAGGTGCATATCTTGATGATGTTACCATATTGTTTTGTCATTTCAGGCAGATCGAACAGGAATTCTTTCCCCTTTCCGTCTACATGCTGTCGATATAATTTATTGTCGGTATCTACTATGAAAATATGATTATTCTCGTAAAATGCGGATAAGATCGGTTTATTATGGAATTGGCGTTCTTCCGATAGCAAATTAAAAGTAGTATCGGAGAAATCCGGAGTCAACTTTTTCAGTATGCCCGAGGCTAATAATAAATAAAAATGTCCGTCCGTCCCGGCGAATAAGGTACGTACGGTTTGAGGGCCTACTCCTTCTCTCGGCAGGTCCCGGAACCCATCGCTAGATGGGGTGTAGCAAGAGATTCTGTTTTCCTTACAAATAGCGAGCGTGATGCCGGATGAATCGGAGGCCAATAGATCGCATTCCATGTATCCGGGGAAAGACTCGGTGACTTTCCGTTCTTTTAGTGAGAATTTATTGATACCTAAAGAGGTTGATATCCATAAAAAGCCGGGTTCTGCGTCGGATATTTTGTGAATGATATTACTACAAAGAGAGTTTTTGTTATTTAATTCGAAACGATATACATACGTATCTTTTCCGTTGTATAAGTTAAGTCCGTCGTAAGTCCCGATCCACAAATAGCCATCCGGATCTTGATGCATGCAAATAATAGCGTTATTTGAGAGATCAACCATAGAAGTTTTATGCAATACGGTTGAGGCAAATAGGTCTGTTTGCGTGATCAATATAAGGAAACTGGTTAACGCTAGAATAAGCCTTGTGAATCTCATGTATTTAAGATTTAGTGTTTGTTTTCAGCGCAAAGATAATATCTTTATGAACGAACAGAAAAGAATTCACTTTTTTGTTTACTTTTGCAAAAAGCAGGGCTTTCGTATAAATTAGAATGTCTGACGTATGATAATACGAAATAAAGTAAGTGACAGATGGAACAATGTGAAGAGAATTCTCAAGAAAATGACGATGTGATAATAGAGAAAGAAATTTCTAAATTAATAGAAGAACAGCGTTTATTTACGGAGAGTATATATGCTTGTCTGCCGGTGGGTATTGAAATTTATGACGCACATGGTGTGCTGCGTATTATAAACGACCATGCGTTGAGGATGTATGGTGTGGATGACCGGACATCGGTGGTGAATATAGTCAATCTTTACAAAAGTCCATTTGTTGATTCAGAACTTTTAGCTCGGATACAATCGGGTGAAGATATTTCCTTGGAGTTTGAGTATGATTTTGATCGGGTTAATAAGGATGCATATTATTCTTCCCATAATAAAGATACGATGATCTATGGGGTTAAAGTTATCCCGATATGGAGTAGAAAAAAACATCTTATCGGACATATATTACTCGCAAATGATATGACTTCCGTGAAAGAGGTGGAATTCCGTACGGAAGAAAGCAAGAAAAATCTGGAGATGGCCAAGAAAGCGCAGGATCTGATCGCAAAACGTGATCTGGCCATGAAAGTCAGTAATATTGTTCATTGGGATTTTGATGTAAATTCCCAGAAATTCGAATCTTATAATGATCCGATCAACGATTACGTTTCAGATCGGTTATTGACCGTTTCGGAGTATATGGATGTTATATACCCCGAGGACCGGTCTGTTTTTTACGACGCAATGCAATCCCTGATAGCTGGAAAGAATGTCACCATCAATTTTACCTGTCGCATACAAACCAAGTATGATGAGACTTGGCAGTATTGTGATTTTATGGGTGTCCCTTTCGATCAAGATGAAAATGGAGATATAATACGCTATACGGGATTCAGGCAAAACATTCCTAAGATCCAGCAATTGAATCGGGAACTTAAAGAAAGAAATTACAAGATAGAGCTTTCTTTCAAGACGGTTGGTATGTCGTATTGGGGTTTTGATGTAAAAAGCCTGAAATTCAGTGCTTTTAATGATCCTATCAATGATTTTTATTCGGAAAAGACAATCACTCCCGAGGATTATTTGAACGCTACACATCCGGATGATGTGGTTTTTGTGCGGAAATATATGGAGCATATGTTCCGGGGCATAGATAAAGATTTCAACGTTAAATATCGTTCCAAAACCAAATGGGATGACGAGTGGCAGACCTTATTGGTTACTGGAATCCAGGTTGAAAGAGATAAAGAAGGCCATGTGACTCGCTATACCGGTATTACGATCAATAATACGAAGTGGGAGAAGATGATTCAGCAGTTGAAGGAATTAAAGGAGAAAGCGGAACTTTCGGATCGTCTCAAGTCTGCGTTTCTCGCTAATATGAGTCACGAGATACGTACCCCGTTAAACGCTATTGTTGGTTTTTCAGAGTTAATGGTAACTTGTGATGATCCGGAAGAAAAAAAAGAATATATAAATATCATCCAATCCAATAATGAGTTGTTATTGCGATTGATCAACGATATCCTTGATCTTTCCAAGATAGAGTCAGGCATAATTGAACGTAGGAAGGAGAATTTCAATCTGGCTAAGGTTTGTAATGAGTTATTTGTTACGATTCAGGCGAAGATGACAAATCCGAATGTCGAGTTACGTTTAGATGGTCCCAACTCGGAGTGCTGGGTACTTTTGGATAGAAACCGGCTTAAGCAAGTATGGATGAATTTCCTCACTAATGCGGTAAAATGCACCAAATCCGGATATATTAAAATGGGATATGGTATTGAAAGGGAAGGTCTTCGTATCTATGTTGAGGATACGGGAATCGGTATACCGGATGATTTGCATGACAAAGTATTTACCCGTTTTGAGAAATTGAATGAGTTCTCGCAGGGTACCGGACTTGGCTTGACGATCTCCAGAGCTATCGTAGAAGCGGCAGGGGGAGAAGTGGGCTTCACTTCAAAACTTGGTGTCGGATCTACTTTTTGGGCATGGTTGCCTCTTCGCCCTTAGGGCTGACTCCCCATTTATTGGTAATGTCCTTTTAAAATAGTGAAGGATGAGAAGCTTTTTTATCGCAATTTATAGGGATTTTAGAACTGGTGTAGCATATGTGACAGAAATATGACGATAATTCTCCTACCTTTGCGGCGGTAAAAATGTGGTATTAGATAAGATTGTTTATGAAATTTGAGAATGAGTGCTGGGATCACTTTAAGGGTGAGACCTGGAAAAGAGAGATCAATGTAAGAGATTTTATCCAGAGTAACTATACGCCTTATGAAGGGGATGATTCCTTTTTAGTCGCTTCTTCCGAGAAGACCCGTAAGGTCTGGAACAAGCTGACCGAGATGTTTAAGGTCGAGAGGGAAAAGGGAGTTTATGACGCCGAGACAAAATTACCTCAAGGGATCGATGTATATGGCCCGGGCTATATTGATAAGGAGAATGAGGTTATCGTTGGGTTACAAACCGATGCTCCGCTGAAACGTGGTATCTTCCCGAAGGGCGGTATCCGTATGGTCGAGAATAGCTTGGAAGCTTATGGTTATCATTTGGACCCGATGACGAAAGAGATCTTCACGAAGTACCGTAAAACTCATAACGAGGGCGTTTTCTCCGCATATACGGAAGAGATGATTGCCGCACGTCGTTCGGCTATTATCACCGGTCTGCCCGACGCGTATGGTAGAGGACGTATTATTGGTGACTATCGTCGTGTCGCTTTATATGGTACGGCAATCTTGATCGAGGAGAAAAAGCGTTTCTTGAATCGTTTGGATATCCAAGAGATCACGGAAGAGATCATCCAGAGCCGTGAGGAGATTTCCGAACAGATCAAGGCTTTGAAAGCGTTCGAGAAAATGTGCGCTAGCTATGGCTTTGATGTGACTCGTCCGGCACAAAACGCTCGTGAGGCGGTTCAGTTTGTGTACTTAGCTTATCTGGCGGCGGTAAAAGACCAAGATGGCGCGGCGATGTCTATCGGACGTACTTCTACGTTTTTGGATATTTATATCGAGAAAGACATCCGTGAGGGTAAGTTGACCGAAGAGGAGGCGCAAGAATTGGTAGACCAGCTGATCATCAAGTTGCGTATCGTTCGTTTCTTACGTACGCCGGAATACAATGATTTGTTCTCCGGTGATCCGGTTTGGGTAACAGAGTCCTTGGGCGGCCAAGGAGTGGATGGCCGTTCTTTGGTAACAAGAACTTCCTATCGTTATCTCCATACATTATATAATCTAGGTCCGGCACCAGAACCCAATTTGACAGTTCTGTGGTTTAAGAACGCTCCCGAGAACTGGAAACGCTTCTGTGCCAAGGTCTCTATCGATACATCGGCTATCCAATATGAGAACGACGATTTGATGCGTCCGGATTATGGAGATGATTATGGTATCGCTTGTTGCGTTTCTCCTATGAAGATCGGTAAGCAGATGCAGTTCTTCGGAGCCCGTGCGAATTTGGCGAAATGTTTATTATATGCGATCAACGGAGGACGGGATGAGCGCAGCGGCGTACAGGTAGCCCCGATGTTCGAGCCGGTTCGCGGCGAGTATCTGGAATACGATGAGGTGATGGCTAAGTATGAGCAAATGATGCGCTGGTTTGCGAAAGTGTATGTGAACGCCTTGAAGATAATCCATTATATGCATGATAAATACGCATATGAGGCATTCGAGATGTCGCTTCACGATGGAGATGTAGAGCGTATCCGTGCGACAGGTATCGCCGGTCTTTCTATCGTTGCCGATTCGTTGGCTGCTATCCGTGATACGAAAGTACGTGTGATCCGTGACGAGCGTGGCTTGGCGGTTGATTTCGAACGTGAGGGCGAATATGTTCCTTTCGGTAATAACGACGATCGTACGGATAGTATCGCTGTAGAGATCACCGAGAAGTTCATGGAATATTTGCGTCAGCACGAGACCTATCGCCATGCGAAACCTACGCAGTCCATCCTTACGATCACCTCTAATGTGGTATATGGTAAGAAGACTGGTACGACACCGGATGGCCGTATCGGTGGAACTCCTTTCGCTCCGGGCGCGAACCCTATGAACGGTCGTGATACGAAAGGTGCTATCGCTGCGCTAGCTTCGGTAGCGAAGCTTCCATTCCAGCATGCGCACGACGGTATCTCTTATACTTTCGCTGTTTCTCCGGCTACGTTGGGAAAGGAGCGTGAAGTGCAGATCAATAATCTGGTTAGCTTATTGGATGGCTATTTTACTCCGGATGGAGGTCAGCATCTGAATGTTAACGTATTTGATAAGGATTTGTTGATCGACGCTATGGAACATCCTGAGAAATATCCGCAACTTACGATCCGTGTATCCGGATATGCGGTAAACTTCGTGAAACTGACTCGTGAACAACAGTTGGATGTTATTTCAAGAACCATTAACCATTCACTGTAAGTGATAAAAGGTAAGATACATTCATTAGAGAGTTTCGGGACCGTAGATGGTCCCGGAATTCGCTTTGTCGTTTTTATGCAGGGCTGCCCGTTGCGTTGCCTGTATTGCCATAACCCGGATACTTGGAACCCGAAAGGGAAGGTGAAATATCAGATGACTCCCGGCGAGCTATTGACGGAAGTCTTACGGTATAAGAGTTTTATCGCCCGTGGGGGGGTGACTGTTACCGGTGGGGAACCTTTATTGCAACCTGAGTTTCTGAAAGAGTTTTTCCGTTTGTGCCAAGAGCAAGGTCTTCACACAGCTTTGGACACATCTGGTTTCGTATGTACCTCAAAAGCTTGGGAAGTCTTGGATTATGCGGACTTAGTGTTATTGGACATCAAAACCTTAAACCCGGATTTACATCCGTTACTGGCGGGTGTCAAGCAGGATAATACGCTTCTGTTCTTGGATGAATTGGAGAGACGTGGCATAGATACTTGGATTCGCCATGTTATTGTCCCCGGATATACGGATAATGACGAGTGGCTGGAGGCGTTAGCTCGGTATGTCAGTTCATATAAAGTGGTTCGCAAAGTGGAATTATTGCCTTATCATACGATGGGAACCTATAAATATGAGCAATTAGGTCTCGATTATCCGTTAAAGGGGGTGGAACCCTTATCAAAAGAACGTTTAGATAATGCGAAAGCGATATTCTCTCGCTACAAACCAGAAAATAACAAGGCCTGATCTCTCGATCAAGCCTTGCGATTATGCAACAGCTAATCAGGGAAAACAATCTAATCCGATTAGCTTTTAAACGATAGTAATAATTTTTTGCCTAGACTAACCTTGACTATTTAATATGTGTTTGTTTTGTTATATGCAACAAATATCTATTTTTGTAAGGAGATAAAAAATGATATAGATCAGAAAATGATGAATAGTATGAAGACACCACAAGAAATAGCCGAAATGATATCCAAACGTTTTTATCCATTACCCGATGCGGATTTGGATTCTCTGGCCTCGATCATAGAATCAAGTAAGGCTGCGAAAGGAGAATTATTGTTGGATAACGGACAAATATCTAAATATTTATATTATGTG
>OICB01000888.1_pt1 | contig 14462 bp, 10 predicted proteins | sample 1581121 | NCBI WGS metagenome assembly OICB01 (sample SAMEA3882544, study PRJEB24775) | human gut metagenome | biome: human-associated habitat; feature: intestine environment; material: feces | place: Netherlands | collected 2009/2010 | reverse complement strand
ATTACAACCATTGGCTTTTTAGCTCTCATAAAATCCAGCATTAGCGCAGCATTGCTTTTAAATTCATTGCTTTGCACGTACGTCACAGAATTAACTTTAGGAAGTTCTGCTTCCGTAAACTGATAAAGCGGTTCAGGAATCTGTATATTAATATGTACAGGACCAACCTTTCGATACATGCAATCATAGATTGCCTCGTTAATCAACCGTTCACAATACCACGCTTGCTCCTCGCTGGTTACAATCGGAAGATTCACACTCCTGTTGACCATCGTTCCAAAGACATTGGCTTGTGGCAGGGTCTGTCCATCCTGCTGTCCGATCCAAGCCTCAGGTCTATCAGCCGAAATCACGATGAGGGGCAGTTTCTGATAATATGCCTCGCTGACTGCGGGATAAAGATTGAGCAATGCAGAACCGGAAGTAACGCATACTACCACCGGGTCGGGTTCTAGAGATGAACTACCCATAGCGATGCCCATAGCCACAAATCCCGCACTCCTTTCATCGGTAACAGGATAGCAGGTAATGCATTTCGCCTCATTGAAATTATGCACGATAGGCGCATTACGACTTCCAGGGCAAACCACTACTCTTCTCACACCATGAGATGCGAGAACACCCGTCAGGATATTGACATTATCGATATTACTAAACACGAAAACTTACTTATTATTAAGATTTTATAATTAATCAAAGAAAAAAACACGCCTGATGGTCTGACCATCTCAGCTAAAGCAATACCCGTCTGATGGTCTGCATCTTAGCTTCAGTCTCTTTCCATTCCTTTTCCATCTCGCTCTCCTTGAGCAATCCGCCACCAGCATAGAGTTCACAGACTCCATCCGGCAGGATGTTCATGCAGCGCAGGGAAACGAAGAGATGGGTCTTACCTTGCGGAGAGACAGGTCCTACAAAACCACTATAGTATTTGCGGTGCTGATGCTCATGCTGTAGGATAAACTGGCGGGCCTCCTCCTTCGGGATACCGCAGACAGCAGGCGTAGGATAGAGTGCATCTATCACATCTCCCAACCTGCCTTCATCCCGCAGACGGAAACTGATATCCGTACGAAGATGATAGAGGTTTGCCGCCATCGTGGTATAAGGTCCCTTGAGCTGATAATCGTCAGCAAAAGCCTTGATGCAATCTTCGATATAATCCGTGACATACTGTTGCTCCTCCTGATTCTTATGCGACCATTCCACGCCCTCCACCGGATAATCGGCAACGGTGCGGGAAGGTTCTGCCTTCTGGGTACCCGCCAGCGACATCGTACTCATATTCCCCTGTTCTCCCTTGAGCAGAATCTCAGGAGTAGCCATCAGCCACATTCCCGACTGTGGGGTATAAACCAGGGAGACGAAGAGACGGGGATACATCCGGCACGCCTTCATGAAGAGATTTTCGAAATCCTTATCAGCAGTTCGCACAGTTGCCTTTCTTGCCAGCACAATCTTTCTGAAAGTACCTTTCTCCAATTCCTGATGAAAACATTCAAAATCTTCGGCATAGGCATCACGATCAGAAGCGTCTTCTCCCTCAGGAGAATCAGATATTGAAATCGCTTTTGCATCAGAAATGGGCAAAAGCTTGCTTTCATCCGGATGAATGAGCAGCACGGGGCAATCGCTGGACGGTGAGAAAGGAGCTATCACAAAGCCCTCCTTGCCATTCAGTTCCGCCACCGAGGAGAGCACTTCCGGCTCACCCTTCCGCTGCGCCACATAATGAGCGTGATGCAGATAAGGCAAACGATAGTATGCAAATGCGGTCATACCTTATATTTCTGTCTTTTTAGATTCTTCTTTCTTTGAGTCTTTCTTTTTTGGAGTAAACACATAGTTGGTTACCTGCACGGTACAGATCAACTCACCGGCTGTATTCTTGATGGCTACCTCCCAAGTGTGCAAGGTTCTGCCCTTGTGTACCAGCTTGGCGTATGCCGTAACCGTATCTCCTTCACTCACAGCCTGTACATGAGTACCACTCACATTGATGCCCACGGCAATCTGTCCCGGGCACAATGCCAGGGAGCCAATGCCAGCTACATTCTCGGCAAGAGCCAAAGAGGCACCTCCACTCAAGAATCCGAAAGGTTGGCGGTTACGCTCATCCACTTTCATGGAAGCCTGAAGCGTATCAGGCTCTGGGGTAGATATGAAATGCATGCCGAGGGTCTTGGAAAGGCCATCGGTCTTGCTGATTCTCTTTACTAATTCATCTATGTTCATCCTTCATCAAAATTTAAAGTTGGTAATTTTGGGGTATGCAAGCTATATCATCACTTAGCTCTTCACCTCATTTTCTTGCAAAAGTAATGCAAATAAAAGACAAAACAAAATAAATAAGTCTTTTTTAATCTTTTAAGCACTTTTTGCTTGGTATTATCGGCTTTTTCCGCTATCTTTGCAGCATATTGAAACAACAACAAACAATTTTATGAAAAAATTACTTCTAGGACTATTATGCACCGTTGCTCTGGGAGCATACGCAAATCCGGCAGACGATCTTCTGAATCGAATCGACAAGGGAGCTGCTGCCAAGTTCAAGACCATCCTTGTAAAATCGGACAAGGATTTCTTCGAGATAGACCAGGCTGGAAATGGCAAGAACACCACTTCGCCTAAACCTGCCGGCAAAAACAATCCTATCATCATCCGAGGCAACTCTTGGATCAATATTGCCGTGGGCATCAACTGGTATCTGAAACACCATGCCGGCATCCACATCACCTGGAACAACATGAGTCCCAAATTGCCAAACGTTCTTCCTGCCGTGAAACAGAAAGAGCGCCATGAAACCGACCTCAAGCTTCGCTACGATTTCAATTACTGCACCTTCTCTTATACGATGGCTTTCTGGGATTGGAACCGATGGCAGAAAGAAATAGACTGGATGGCATTGCATGGCATCAATATGCCGCTGGCCGCCGTGGGCACAGAATGCGTATGGCGCAATATGCTCCTGAAACTCGGTTATTCTGAGGAAGAAGTGGGCAAGTTCATCGCCGGACCAGCCTTTCTTGCCTGGTGGGAGATGAACAACCTGGAAGGTTGGGGAGGTCCGTTGCCACAGAACTGGTACAAGCAGCAGGAAACCCTGCAGAAAAAGATTCTTGCCAGAATGAAGGAGATGGGCATGAAGCCAGTCTTGCCGGGCTATTGCGGAATGGTGCCTCATGATGCAAAAAAGAGACTGGGACTGAACGTGACGGATGCCGGCAAGTGGAACGGTTACCAGCGTCCTGCCAACCTCTCTCCTACCGACAGCAGATTTACGGAAATCGCCGACCTATATTATAAGGAACTGACCAAGCTCTACGGAAAATCAGATTTCTACTCGATGGATCCTTTCCATGAGAGTGGAGATGATGCTGCCGTGGATTATGCCAAGGCTGGACAGGCGCTGATGAGTGCGATGAAGCGTGCCAATCCAAAAGCGGTCTGGGTGGTACAGGGATGGAACGAGAACCCTCGTCCTCAGATGATTGAAGACTTGAAGGTTGGCGACATCCTGGTACTCGACCTCTTCTCAGAATGCCGTCCGATGTTTGGCGGTCCTAGCATTCTGAAGCGGGATGGCGGTTACGGCAAGCACCAGTGGCTCTTCTGTATGCTCGAGAACTTCGGAGGCAATGTGGGTCTGCATGGAAGAATGGACCAGCTGCTGAACAACTTCTATCTGGCAACAGGAAAAAAGGGAGAAAACAATCATAATAGTGAAACGCTCAAGGGCTGGGGCTTTACGATGGAGGGGTCGGAAAATAACCCTGTGATGTTTGAACTGATGAGCGAACTGCCTTGGCGTGCCGAAAAAACTACCAAGGAAGACTGGCTCAAGGAATACTGCTACGCCCGCTATGGAGTACACGATGCAACCATCGAGAAGGCATGGGCGCTCCTGGCGCAGAGCATCTACAACTGCCCGGTAGGCAACAACCAGCAGGGTACTCACGAGAGCATCTTCTGCGGTCGCCCTTCGCTCAATAACTTCCAGGTTTCCAGCTGGTCGAAGATGCGCAACTATTACGACCCGGAGGATACCCGACAGGCAGCCGTCCTCTTTGCAAGTGTAGCAGACAAATACCGTGGCAACAACAACTATGAGTACGACCTGATAGATATCTGCCGCCAAGCCCTTGCCGACCAGGGACGCAAACAGTACTGGAAGGCCATCGCCGACTATCGTTCTTTCTCCCGCAAGGAGTTTGACAAGGATGCCGACCGATTCCTGAAGATGATCCTGCTGCAGGACAAGCTGCTCGCCACCCGTCCGGAATTCCGTTTGGGACACTGGATAGAGGAAGCACGCAACCTGGGTAAGACCGCAGCAGAGAAAGACCTCTACGAATGGAATGCCCGCGTACAGATTACCACTTGGGGCAACCGTGTCTGTGCCGACGATGGAGGCTTGCGAGATTATGGACATAAGGAATGGCAAGGATTGCTGAAGGACTTCTACTACAAGCGCTGGAGTACCTATATGAAAGCCCTCGCCGACCAGATGGCGGCTTGCACGAACATCGATTACGAGGCTTTGGGTAGTGGCAAGAATGCCGGCAAGACATCCGCAGAACTCTTCCAACTAGCATTGCCTAGTGCTCCGAAAATCGACTGGTATGCGCTGGAGGAGCCTTGGACCCTGCAGAAGACCCCATACTCTTCGAAGCCAGAGGGAAATCCTGCAGACATAGCCAAAGAAGTCATTCATTTCATCAAGTAATTCAAGTTTTGCAAGTTCAGTCAAGTAAAATATGAACAGATTAAAATCACTCGACGTGATGCGAGGACTCACCGTAGCCCTCATGATATTAGTAAACAATGGCGGGGAGCATAACTACAGTTTCCTGGAGCATAGCAAGTGGAATGGTCTCACCCCATGCGACCTGGTCTTTCCCTTCTTCCTCTTCATGATGGGAATGTCCACCTTTCTATCTCTGAAGAAGACTGAGTTCAAGCCTTCTGCCGCCATCTACAGAAAGATTACCAAGCGAACCATCCTGCTCTTCCTCATCGGTCTGGGCATCAACTGGTTTGATATGATATGCAACGGAGGTGGGCTAGACTTTGCCCACCTCAGAATCTGGGCTGTCCTGCAGCGCATCGCCCTCTGCTACGGAGTAGTGGCTATGCTTGCCATCACCCTGAACCACCGTTACTTCATCCATACTATCATCGGACTGCTCGTCATCTACATGGGCATTCTGGTATATGGCAACGGCTATGCTTACGATGCATCCATCAATATCCTGGCACAGGTAGATAGAAGTATCTTCGGCATCGACCATCTCTATCACAGAAGTCCGGTAGATCCCGAAGGACTGCTCAGCACGATTCCAGCCATCGCCCATACGATGATAGGATTCCTCTGCTGCAAGTACATCTCCATTGCGGGCCAGACGGTAGATTCCAAGATCAAGGTCTTGAAAGTGGCAGGCCTCTCCCTGATAGGTTTCGGAATCAACAAGCGTATCTGGAGTCCCAGCTACGTATTCGTAACCTGTGGATTCGCATCCTGGATATTGGGTATCCTGGTACAGTTTATCGACGGCAGAGGTGCTGCTACCGATTCTGCTGCGACAGGCGACAGCCCGAAGAAGCCACGGAAAGACAACATCCTGACCCGGGGATTGCTCGCCTTTGGCATGAACCCACTCTTTCTCTATGTGATGAGTGAGGCACTCGCCATCCTCTTTGGCAGCTTCGGCATCAAGGCAGATATCTTTGCCGGCATCCACAGCCTCATCACCGATGATTATGTGGCATCGCTCACCTACGCCCTCTTCTTTGTAGCCATCCACGCCGTGATGGGAGTCTGGATGTATCACAAGAAAATCTTCATCAAACTATAGGCTCATGCAATTTTTGCATAGATAAATCACCTTTATTATATTAAAAAGCATAAAAATAGGGTGCGAGTTCGGAAAATTATTTGTATTTTTGCACCAAAATAAGAAAATATAAAGATATATCTGAATATAATATGAACATTTTAGAGTTAAGCGAACAGGAGATTGTTCGCAGACAGAGTCTTCAGACATTGCGCGAGATGGGCATCGATCCATATCCAGCTGCAGAGTTTCCAACCAATGCATTCAGCACTGATATCAAGGCTGAGTTCAAGGACGAGGACGAGCCACGCCAGGTAGTTATCGCTGGCCGTATGATGGGTCGCCGCGTGATGGGTAAAGCAAGCTTCGCTGAGCTGCAGGACTCAAAGGGAAGAATCCAGGTCTATATCGCCCGCGACGAGATTTGTCCAGACGAGAACAAGGACCTTTATAATACTGTATTCAAGAAGCTCCTCGACATCGGTGACTTCATCGGCGTAAAGGGTTTCGTATTCCGTACACAGACTGGCGAGATTTCAGTTCACGCCAAGGAGTTGTGCCTGCTCTCCAAGAGCTTGAAGCCACTCCCAATCGTGAAGTACAAGGATGGTGTAGCTTACGACAAGTTCGACGATCCAGAGTTGCGTTATCGTCAGCGCTATGTTGACCTCATCGTAAACGATGGCGTAAAGGATACCTTCCTGCAGCGTGCTACCGTACTCCGCACACTGCGCAACGTACTCGATAACGCTGGTTATACAGAGGTAGAGACTCCTACCCTGCAGAGCATTGCCGGTGGTGCTTCTGCCCGCCCATTCATCACTCACTTCAACGCACTCGATCAGGATATGTATATGCGTATCGCTACCGAGCTGTACCTGAAGCGCCTCATCGTAGGTGGTTTCGAGGGTGTCTATGAGATTGGCAAGAACTTCCGCAACGAGGGTATGGACCGTAACCACAACCCAGAGTTCACCTGTATGGAGCTTTATGTTCAGTACAAGGACTACAACTGGATGATGGCATTCACAGAGAAGTTGCTCGAGACTATCTGTATCGCAGTCAACGGCAAGCCAGAGCGTGAGATTGATGGCAACATCATCAGCTTCAAGGCTCCATATCGCCGTCTGCCTATCCTCGATGCCATCAAGGAGAAGACCGGTTTCGACTGCAACGGCAAGACCCAGGAAGAAATCCGCGCATTCTGCAAGGAGAAGGGCATGGACGTAGATGAGACCATGGGTAAGGGTAAGTTGATCGACGAACTCTTCGGTGAGTTCTGCGAGGGCACTTTCCTCCAGCCAACCTTCATCACCGACTATCCTGTAGAGATGTCTCCATTGACCAAGATGCACCGTTCTAAGCCAGGCTTGACCGAGCGTTTCGAGTTAATGGTTAACGGTAAGGAGCTTGCCAATGCATACTCTGAGCTCAACGACCCAATCGACCAGGAAGAGCGTTTCATCGACCAGATGAAGCTTGCCGACAAGGGTGATGACGAGGCAATGATCATCGATCAGGACTTCCTCCGTGCCCTCCAGTACGGTATGCCTCCAACATCAGGTATCGGTATCGGTATCGACCGCTTGGTCATGCTGATGACCGGCAAGACCTTCATCCAGGAGGTATTGTTCTTCCCACAGATGAAGCCAGAGAAGAAGATGCCACAGAGCACCATCAAGGAATGGGCAGAGATTGGCGTGCCAGAGGATTGGGCATACGTGCTCCGCAAGGCAGGTTTCAACCTCATCTCTGATATCCGTGAAGAGAAGGCACAAGGCTTGCAGCAGAAAATCGGCGAAATCAACAAGAAGTACAAGCTCGGCTACGAGAAGCCTTCTGTTAACGACATACAGGGCTGGATTGACGCAGCAAACAAATAAATATATTAATGTATAATTGAAGCACCAGACTTCAATTATACATTATAAATTATTCACTAAACATTAACGAAGTGTATAATTGCGGTAAAATAGCGATAATTGGCGGCGGTAGCTGGGCTACAGCAATAGCCAAGATTGTGGTGGGACATACTCATCACATAGGTTGGTATATGCGTCGCGACGACCGCATCGAGGACTTCAAGTGTATGGGCCACAACCCTGCCTATCTGATGTCAGCACGATTCAACGTGGATGAGATTTTCTTCTCTTCCGACATCAACAAGATAGTACAGAACTACGATACACTCGTATTCGTTACCCCATCGCCTTACCTGAAGAACCATCTCAAGAAACTCAAGACCCGCATCAGCGACAAGTTCATCATCACAGCCATCAAAGGTATTGTGCCTGATGAAAACCTCGTTTGCTCAGAGTATTTCCATCAGGTTTACGATGTGCCTTACGAGAACCTCGCCTGCATCGGAGGTCCTTCTCATGCCGAGGAGGTGGCACTGGAGCGACTGAGCTATCTCACCGTGGGCTGTAGCGATACCGAAAAGGCGCGTGCCTTCGCCAACGATTGTCTGGCGAGTGAATTCATCAAGACCAAGACTTCGAGCGATGTCATCGGTATCGAATACTCTTCGGTTCTGAAGAACGTATACGCCATCGCAGCAGGTATCTGTGGCGGTCTGAAGTATGGTGACAACTTCCAGGCGGTACTCATGTCGAACGCCGTACAGGAGATGCATCGCTTCCTCACTGCCGTCCACCCTATCGACCGTAGTATGTACGACTCGGTATATTTGGGCGACCTGCTCGTAACGGGTTACAGCAACTTCTCCCGCAACCGCACCTTCGGAACCATGATAGGCAAGGGCTATAGCGTGAAAAGTGCGCAGATAGAGATGGAGATGATTGCCGAGGGATATTTCGGCACGAAGTGTATGAAGGAAATCAACCGCCACATGCACGTCAACATGCCGATTCTCGATGCCGTATATAATATATTGTATGAACGTATCAGTCCACAAATCGAAATCAAGCTCTTGACCGACTCGTTCAGATAAAGGAGAAACATTAACACATTCATTTAGATATTAAAAAGGAAAAATGAAAAGTATCAGCTTAAACATTACAAAGGCTGCATCATTCCTCGCAGAGGGTGCAGTAAAGGCTTACGAGCCAAAGGTAAAGGCCGCTCAGGAAGCTCTTGAGAACGGCACTTGTGAAGGTAACGATTTCTTGGGATGGTTGCATTTGCCATCTTCTATCACTCCTGAGTTCCTCGATGAGATCCAGTCTGTTGCCAACACATTGCGCGAAAAGTGTGAGGTTGTTGTTGTTGCAGGTATCGGTGGTAGCTACCTCGGTGCTCGCGCCGTTATCGAAGGCCTCGGCAACTCTTTCGCATGGCTCGTTAACGACAAGAAGAACCCAACTATCCTCTTCGCAGGTAACAACATCGGTGAGGATTACCTCTTCGAGTTGACTTCTTTCCTGAAGGACAAGAAGTTTGGTGTCATCAATATCTCTAAGTCTGGTACCACAACTGAGACAGCTCTCGCTTTCCGTCTTCTGAAGAAGCAGTGCGAGGATCAGCGCGGCAAGGAAGAGGCTAAGGATGTAATCGTTGCTGTAACCGATGCTAAGAAGGGTGCTGCACGTACTTGCGCTGACAAGGAGGGTTACAAGAGCTTCATCATCCCTGACAATGTAGGTGGTCGTTTCTCTGTTCTTACTCCAGTAGGTCTGTTGCCTATCGCAGTAGCTGGTTTCGATGTAAAGCAGCTCGTTGCCGGTGCAGCTGAGATGGAGAAGGCTTGCGGCAAGGACGTAGCTTTCGAGGAGAACCCTGCTGCTATCTATGCAGCTACACGTCAGGCTCTCTATACACAGGCAGGCAAGAAGATTGAGATTGTATGCAACTTCCAGCCTAAACTTCACTACTTCGCTGAGTGGTGGAAGCAGCTCTATGGTGAGAGCGAGGGTAAGGACCAGAAGGGTATCTTCCCAGCAGCTTGCGACTTCACTACCGACCTTCACTCTATGGGCCAGTGGATTCAACAGGGCGAGCGCTCTATCTTCGAGACAGTTATCAGCGTAGAGACTCCTAACGAGAAGTTGCTCTTCCCTCACGATGATGAGAACCTCGACGGTTTGAACTTCCTCGAGGGCAAGCGTGTTGACGAGGTGAACAAGATGGCAGAGCTCGGTACACGTCTGGCTCACGTTGACGGTGGTGTTCCTAACATCCTGGTTAACGTACCAGAGTTGAACGCTTACTACCTCGGTCAGTTGATCTACTTCTTCGAGAAGGCTTGCGGTATCAGCGGTCTCTTGGAAGAGGTGAACCCATTCAACCAGCCAGGTGTTGAGGCATACAAGAAGAATATGTTCGCATTGCTCAACAAGCCAGGTTACGAGGCAGAGAGCAAGGCTATCCAGGAGCGTCTGGCTAACGAGAAGTAATTGATGAAAGAAATTATTTCAAAATACTTAAAAGACCACGGCTTTGGGGAATTCAACCCTAAAGCCGTTCTTTTTGATATGGATGGCGTATTGTATAACAGTATGCCCAATCATGCCGTAGCATGGCAGGAGTCGATGAAGCAGTTTGATATCCACATGACTGCCGCCGATGCCTATGCCACCGAGGGAGCCCGAGGCATCGACACCATCCAGATGATGGTGAAGAAGCAGAAGGGTATCGACATCACGCTGGATGAAGCACAGAAGATGTATGATGTAAAGACCGACATCTTCCACTCTATGCCTACCGCCGAGATTTTCCCTGGTGTGAAGGAAATCATGCAGAAAATCAAGGAAGCCGGTATGCAGGTAGGAGTCGTGACGGGCAGCGGTCAGCGCCCACTCATCCTGAGACTTCTCAACGACTTCGGCGAATATCTCGATGAAGCGCATATCGTAACCGCTTATGATGTGAAGCGAGGCAAGCCAAATCCAGATCCTTATCTGATGGGATTGCAGAAGGCTGGCAACCTACAGCCTTGGGAAGGCATCGTGGTAGAGAATGCTCCTTTGGGCGTTCGTGCCGGTGTAGCAGCCAACATCTTCACTGTGGCCATCAACTCCGGTCCTCTGCCAGATACAGAGCTTTCTGATAAAGGCAGCAACCTGCTCTATCATCAGATGACAGAGTTCTGCGATGACTTCGGAAGCTTGATAGATGCAGCAAAAGAAACAGGCTATGATGCCGAAGAAAACAGAAAAACGGGTAAGTAACGCAAATTACTTACCCGTTTTTTTCATTATCTTTTTTTATTTTTCTCAGTAATGCCAAATCTTGCTTTACTATTTATCCGTTATTCTTTGTTTTCTATCCTTTTTTCAAAGCCCGGATAGCATTCAATACAGCCAAGACGGTAACACCCACATCAGCAAAGACAGCCATCCACATGGTGCCCAGACCTATGGTAGCAAGAATCAAGACTGCAATCTTCACTCCAATGGCAAACACCACATTCTCGTGGGCAATACGGATGGTGTGTCGGGCTATCTTCATGACAAGGGCTATCTTTCTCGGATCATCATCCATCAGAACAACATCCGCAGCCTCAATAGCTGCATCACTACCCAAGGCTCCCATCGCAATACCTACATCGGCACGCTTCAGTACCGGTGCATCATTGATACCATCTCCCACATAAGCAAGCGTTTTATCTGCCGGTTTTTCCTTCAGCAACCTTTCCACATGAGTCAACTTGTCTGCAGGAAGAAGTTCTGCATGATACTCATCGATACCTATCTGTTCTGCCACCTTCTTTCCTATCTTCTGATAGTCGCCTGTCAGCATCACGGTCTTCTTCACTCCGAGTGCCTTGAGCTGAGCTACCGCCTCAATACTTCCCGTCTTGATACTGTCATTTACAACCACCGGTGCTCCTTCATCAGCCTGTACCAGCACCTCGCCATGGGTCAGCGTTCCCGTCTTATCGAACACCACGGTATCTACCTTGGCAAGCGCATCCATATAATTGCTACCCTTGATGAGAATACCGTTTCGGGAAGCGCCACCGATACCGCCAAAGAAAGTAAGCGGCACACTGATGACCAGGGCACAAGGACAGGATACCACCAGGAATATCAGGGCACGGTTGAGCCACAATGGGAAATTCTCACCAAAGCTGCCGGCACCCAGTATATCCGGAGCATTCCCCATTGCTCCCAGGAAAGGAGGAAGAACTGCCAATCCCAATGCCGCGAAGACAACAACAGGTGTATAGATTCGGGCAAAACGGGTGATGAAAGCCTCACTCCTTGACTTGTTCTGATCTGCACTTTCCACCAGGGCGATGATCTTGGATGCCGTACTCTCGCCGAAGGTCTTGGTGGTACGAACCTTGATTTCGCCCTTCAGGTTGATACATCCAGAATAGATTTCATCTCCTTCCTTGATATTTCTAGGAACGCTTTCACCCGTCAAGGCAACCGTATCCAGCAGGGCGGACCCTTCGGTAACAATGCCATCCAGCGGAATCTTCTCTCCCCTTCTGACCAAGATCGACTCTCCTACTGCCACCATATCAGGAGCCACCTTGAGAATCTCCCCATTCCGAATGACGTTCGCCACATCCGGACGAATATCCATCAGATGCGAGATACTTTCACGGCTCTTTCCCTCGGCATATCCTTCGAAGAGTTCTCCCACCTGGAAAAAGAGCATCACGAAAACAGCTTCCGTAAACTCGGTTTCCGAACCCGGAAAGAAGCCGATGCATAAAGCTCCCAAGGTTGCGATAGACATCAGAAAGTGCTCGTTGAACATATCTCCCTTGGCTATTCCCTCGGCAGCTTCCCCCAATGTCTCGTGTCCTATTAATAAATAAGGTATGAGATAAACCAGGAGCAACTGCCAGGTTGCCAGGTTAAAGTTTCTCTCGATACATACAGCAATGATCAAGAGGAAAACCGTTACTGCTATCAGATAGAGTCTGGACTTCAGACCACCATGTTCGTGATGATGATGTTCATGCTCATGCTTGTTTTTCTTTTCTTCCATTATTTCCAATACTTTTAGTTCTACATTCTTTCTTTATTTCGGTTGCAAAATTACGAAAAGGCTTCTGCAACCGGGTTGCAAAAGCAAATTCTCTTCATTTTTCAAGGAACTTTTTTGTAACTTTCTTGCATCTTTCGCAAAAAAGCAGTAAATTTGCAGCACATAAACAATTTAAAACAGCATAAACAATTAAAACATCCGTTCAATTTAACTATCAAGGTATATGAAACATTTTAAATTAATGATGCTCGGCCTTGCCTTGTCTGCAGGATTCACTACCCAGATGCAGGCACAGGAAGCACAGAGCTTCGTTCACCAGCAGTCAAACACAGAAGATTACGTCTGGCCAACAGATCCACAAGTATTAACCAAACTCAAGCACTGGCAGGACCAGAAGTTCGGCGTATTGATGCACTGGGGACTCTATAGCGTACCCGGCGTCGTAGAATCCTGGTCAATCTGTTCGGAAGACTGGATTGTACGTGAGCGCAAACCAACCTACGAGGAGGACAAGGCTTGGTACTGGAGCCAGAAAGATTCCCTCAACCCAGTAAACTTCGACCCAAGCAAATGGGCAGACGTGATGAAAAAGGCAGGTATGAAGTATATGATCTTCACCACCAAGCACCACGACGGATTCTGCATGTTTGATACCAAATATACCGACTTCTCCATCGCCCATGGACCTTTCGGCAAGGATCCACGCCACAACATCGCCAAGGAGGTATTCAATGCCTACCGCAACAAGGGATTCATGATTGGCTGTTATTTCTCCAAACCAGACTGGCACAGCAAATGGTTCTGGAACCCTTATTATGCAACCCCAAACCGCCGCATCAACTACAAGAAGAAACAGCATCCAGACTGGTGGCAGAACTACCGCAAGTTTACACAGAACCAGCTCAACGAGTTGACCACCAATTATGGCAACATCGATATCCTGTGGCTCGATGGTGGATGGATTACCGGCGATGAGATTGGTCTTGATACCATTCTGGTAGATGCCCGCAAGCGCAATCCGGGTATGATCAGCGTAGATAGAACCATTCGTGGAAAGAACGAGAACTATCAGACTCCAGAGCAGGGTATCCCAGCCAAGCAGCTCGATATTCCTTGGGAAAGCTGCATCACCCTGAGCCATGCCTGGGGATGGACACCAAATGCCAAGTTCAAATCACCTAATAAGGTAATTGGTATTCTCTCTGAAATTGTGGCAAAGGGCGGATGTCTCGCACTCGGCGTTGGTCCGAAGGCAGATGGAACCATACAACCGGAAGTTGTGAAAATCCTCCTGCAGATTGGAAGCTGGCTCAACAAGAACGGTCAGGCGATTTACTCTACCGTCAATGCAGCCCACTATAATGATGGCAAGGTATGGTTTACCGCCGACAAGAACGGCAAGACCCTCTACGCCATCTATGCACTGGAAGATGGAGAGAAGACCCCTAAGACCATTACCTGGACAGAGAACAAGCCTAAGGGTAAGCTCGTTCTGCTGCAGAACGGCAAGTCTGTCAAGTACACCGTCAAGGGCAACCAGGTAACTGTTACCCTTCCATCCGGACTCAAGAATGAACCTCTGGCATTCAAGTTTAATTCTAAATAAAGAAAAACAAATATAAAAAAGTATAAAGGTAGTGATAAGATTCATTTTTTATCACTACCTTTGTGCTTACATATAATATAATGTATATAAAATATAGTAACTATAAAAACTTAAAG
>OICB01000883.1_pt1 | contig 14521 bp, 7 predicted proteins | sample 1581121 | NCBI WGS metagenome assembly OICB01 (sample SAMEA3882544, study PRJEB24775) | human gut metagenome | biome: human-associated habitat; feature: intestine environment; material: feces | place: Netherlands | collected 2009/2010 | reverse complement strand
CAGAAGAACATGGGATTCGCCATCGGACAGGGCAAGAGCTATCTCGACAATGGTACAGCACAGTCTTGGGATGATGTCATCGCAATGACTCCTCATAATACCAACGACAACCAGAAGTTGCCAGGTCAGTATATCATCACCGACTTCAATGGTGACGGTGTGATTGATACCAATGATAGTGCGCCTTATGGCTTTACAGGTACTCCTCAGAACACCTACAATGCCACTATCGGTATTGACTACAAGGGATTCAGCATCTATGCGCAGTTCTATGGTGTAAACAATGTGAGCCGCTATGTAGCATTCAACTCACTGCCTAAGCCATACCTTCACACGGTGTTCAAGGAGGGTGCTCACTGGTCACCATCAACTCCAGACGGTATTCCTTCACTCCGCATGAACTCTACTCCAAGTTACTATGAGGGAACCCGCTTCCTCTACGATGGCTCATTCTGCCGCTTGAAGAACCTGGAGGTGGCTTATACCTGGAACGGCGGATGGATCAAGAGTCTCGGTCTCTCTATGTTGAAGGTTTATGTAAATGGTAACAACCTCTTCCTCTGGACGGATATGCCTGACGACCGTGAGTCGAACTTCGCAGGTACAGGTCTTGCTTCTCAGGGTGCATACCCAACAATGAAGCGTATCAACTTCGGTTTCAAGTTAGAGTTGTAAACAGCGTTAATATAACACATTATTTATTATGACAAGAATAATTTCTAAATATAAGTCTGCCTGCCTGGCGTTGGCATTGGGATGTTCTCTCGCCATGACCACCAGCTGTACAGACTATCTTGACAAGTCACCTGAATCGGATGTTTCTGCAGAGGCTGCTTTCAAGAATTTCAAGAATTTCCAGGGCTTTACAGAGGAGCTTTATCTCTGTATTCCTGACTTCACCAAGAGTTACTGGAACACGTCCTGGAACTGGGGTGAGGATGATATCCAGGCAGTGGGTATCAACTACATGATGAGCTACAAGGTTGACCAGGGTGACTTCTGGGGCTGGCAGAAAGAGTACGACGGATGGGGCGCATGCTTCATGGATCAGGGATCAAGTTTTTTGGATCCAAGCGACGCCGTTAACAATTATCGTTTTTCTCGTGGTCTTTGGAAGGCTGCATGGTATGGCATCCGTAAGGCAAATCTGGGTCTGGAGAATATGGACCTGATGACTGCTGCCACTCAGGAGGAGAAGAATACCATCAAGGGTCAGTTGCTCTTCTTCCGTGGATGGCTTCATTTCCAGCTGATGCAGTATTTCGGCGGTCTGCCATATATTGATCATACCATAGCTGCCGACCAGCCAATGACTCTTCCTCGTGAAAGCTGCCAGGCATGTGCCGAGAAGGCTGCTAAAGACTTCCGTGAGGCTGCAGAGCTTCTGCCTATCGACTGGGATAAGTCTTCTGTTGGTCGCAATACATTAGGCAAGAATGGCTTCCGCATCAACAAGATTACCGCACTTGCCTATGAAGGCAAATCACTCTTGTGGGCAGCTTCTCCACTGGTGAAGAACTGCGATGACAAGATGAACGTAAACGGCAATGCCAGCACCTACGATTACGATACCAACTATGCACAGCAGGCTGCCGAGGCTCTTGGCGAACTCCTTACTCTTGTAGAGACGGGACAGACCCAGTACAAGCTCGTGGATTTTGCTGATTACTCAGATTTGTTCTATACCTGGAACAAGAACATGCTTCCTCCAGGTTCTACCGAGAACATTCTCCGTGATATTCCAGCCGATGCATGGCAGAACTCTCACTTCGGATTGGTTACCGAGTTTGGCGGTCAGATTCTTACAGGTGGTAAGATTTTCTCACAGCCTACAGCCAACTATGTCAACTATTACGGTATGGCGAATGGTCTTCCTCTTGATGACCCTGAGTCTGGTTTCGACCCAACCCATCCTTGGAAGAACCGCGACCCACGTTTCTATCACGACATCGTATATGATGGTGTAAAGGTGGTAGAGGGAGATATCAAGCCGGATGCCAACCGATATGCCAACCTCTATACAGGAGGTACTTATCGTGATGATATCAACGAGAGCCGCACAGGTTACCTGCTCTATAAGTTCATTCCTATGATTGCCAACAACTTTGATTTGGGTAATACTTTTAATAAGCTGTACATTGATGTGCCTTATCTGCGTCTTGCCGACTGTTATCTGATGTATGCCGAGGCTTGTGCAGCCGTTGGTGGAGCCACCGCTTCAGCCAAGTGCTCACTCACAGCTCTCGATGCAGTGAACAAGATTCGCGAGCGTGCCGGGGTTGCTGATGTAGCAGCCAAGTTTACCGGCGACAAGAACAAGTTCATGGATGAGGTTCGTCGCGAGCGTGCCGTAGAGCTTGCTTTCGAAGGTCACCGTTTCAACGACCTGCGCCGCTGGTTGCTTCTCGACAAGGCACCATACAACATCAAGACCTCTCAGGAGTTTGTACGTGCAGGCAAGTTTGATCCAAAGAATCCACAAGACACTGAGGTTTCCGGTTTCAAGGAGAAGACCATTCTTACCCGCAACTTCACAAGCAAGCACTGGTGGATGCCTCTGAAGAAGAAAGACACCAGTATCTATCCTGAGATGTTCCAGAATCCAGGTTGGTAATAGAGTGTGAATCAAGAAAACAAATAAAAGCATAAAGAAGAAATAAATTATGAGTAACATAATTTCAAGATATAAAGCCATTCTTCCGGTTTCCCTCTTCGCTCTGTCTGCACAAGGAGTGATGGCACAGGATGCCCCAGAAGCAGACACCATCAACGTGGCTTTCCGCAAAGCGGATGCCCGTGATGTAATCACTCCTGTCAGCACGGTGAAGGTGAAGAATCTGCTGGAGAAGACCTACAATACCTATAGCCTCGACAATATGCAGGCTTTGGCTGCAGGTTATAACGGGTCGCTGTGGAACCAGGGTGATGCACTCGTGCTGATTGACGGTGTGCCACGTGATGCAAACAATGTATTGCCAACGGAGATTGAAGACATTACCTTCCTCAAGGGTGCTTCTGCCGTTGTTCTCTACGGTAGCCGTGCTGCAAAGGGTGCCATCCTCATCACGACCAAGCGTGGTAAGGTTGAACCGCTGAAGATTACAGCACGTGCCAACTATCAGATGAGTGTAGCGAAATCTTTCCCTACCTATCTCGATGGTGCGCAGTATATGACGCTTTACAATCAGGCGCTTGCCAACGATGGTCTTTCTGCCAAATATTCAGAGGAAGACATCTATAACACGGCGGCTGGTACCAATCCTTACCGTTATCCAAACCAGCAGTTCTATAATTCTGATTATCTCAGAAAGAACAAGTCTCGCTACGATGTGACGGCTGAGTTCGAGGGTGGTGGTAAGTTTGCACAGTTCTATACCAACGTGAGCTACTACCGCGAGGGTGATTTCCTCAATTTCGGTGAAGGAAAGAACAACTATACCGACCGTCTGAACGTACGTGGTAACATCGACCTGCAGCTCGCTGACTGGGCTTCGGGTTGGGTGAATGCCAACGCTACCTATTATAACCAGCATGGTTCAAACAGCGAATTCTGGAAGGCAGCTTCTACATTGCGCCCTAACCGTGTGGCTCCATTCATCCCGCTGTCTTATCTTGACCCGATGGATGCCAATTCTCTGGCTCTCATCAATAACTCAAGAAATATCATCACCAATCCTGCGGGATTGCCAGCCGGACAGTATTTCCTGGGTGCTACACAGGAAGACCAGACCAATGCCTTCGCAGATATGTATGCAGCAGGCTACAACACCTGGACTTCCCGCCAGATGCAGTTTGATACTGGTGTCAAGTTTGATCTCTCTTCTTTGCTGAAGGGATTGAGCTTCAAGACCATGTTTGCGGTTGACTATTCTACGTCATACACAACATCCTTGAACGACAGTTATGCAACCTTCGGTGTCAACTGGACACAGTTTGACGGCAAGCAGATTATCGGTTCCGTCACACAGTATGGCGAGGATAAGCATACGGGAACGCTGAACTCCAGCAACTCAGCAGAGCGCCAGACTCTTGCCTGGACCGGACAGTTTGACTACGTTAACTCCTTCGGCAATCACAATGTCAATGCCACCTTGCTTGCCAATGGTTATCAGCAGACCATCAGCGGTGAGTATCACAAGGTAAGCAATGCCAACCTGGGACTTCTCGTGTCATACAACTATGCACATAAGTACTATGCCGACTTGGCAGCCAATGCAGTACACTCAGCCAAGCTTCCTGAGGGCAACCGCAATGCCATCTCTCCATCGGCAACTCTTGGCTGGAGACTCTCTGAAGAGAATTTCCTGAAGGATGTAAACTGGCTCAATGACCTCCGTCTTACTGCAGGTTATACCGTCTTGAACCAGGATCTTGATATCAAAGAGTACTTCATGTATGAGAATATCTTCACGGCTACCGGCACATGGTGGGGATGGTCTGACGCCAACAACAGCATCCAGACTTCAGACTCACAGCGTGGTGGTAACGACAAGCTGGGCTTCATCAAGCGTAAGGAGTTCAACGTAGGTTTGAACGGCGCGTTGTTGAACAATAGACTTACATTCGCCGTCAACTACTACAACACGGTGACAGACGGTTTGCTTGCTCAGCCTGATTACATCTATCCAAGCTACATGCATACCTACTGGCCAGTATCTACATTCGTACCATACCTCAACTACGGCAAGAACCGCCGCACAGGTGTTGACTTCTCTCTCAGTTACAAAGACAAGGTGGGAGACTTCGAATATGGCATCCAGGCTTTCGGACAAACCAACAGCTCAAAGAACCTGAAGGTTGCAGAGAATGTAGAGCATGACTACATGCGTACAGAAGGCAAGCTCATTGATGCCCTTTGGGGATATGAGTGCTTAGGCTACTACAACAGTCAGGATGAAATTGACAATGATAAGGTCAAGAGCTCTTTCGGTACAGTAAAGCCAGGTGATCTGAGATACAAGGACCAGAATGGAGATAATATCATCGACAGCAAGGACCGCGTGGTTATCGGTCGCTGGAGCGCCAAGTTCACCGGTGGTATGAATCTTACCTTGAAGTACAAAAACTTCACTCTCTTCGCCATGTTGACAGGGCAGTTTGGTGGCAATGCTCTCAAGGACGATACCTACAACTGGGTTTACGGTGAGCGTAAGTACAGTGATGTGGTACTCGGTGCCTGGACAGAGAGTAAATACAAGAACGGTGAGTCTATCACCTATCCTCGTCTGACAACACAGAGTGGTGACAACAACTTCTGTGCTTCCGACTACTGGATGTATTCTACAGACCGTATCGACTTGAGCCGCGTGCAGCTTACCTACGACTTCAACAAGTCTCTCTTCGGAGACAATAGCTTGGTTAAGGGCTTGCAGGTATATGTCAATGGCAGCAGCCTCCTGACGATAGCCGGTGAGCGCAAGCAGATGGAACGCAATGTAGGTTCTGCTCCTCAAACCCGCAGTTTCACCATCGGTGCAAAGGTCGAGTTCTAATATAGATAATTAAGATAATGAAAATGACAAAAGTGATGAACAACTTACTATCAAAATATAAAATTGGTGGAGTGGTGCTCGGACTGGCTCTTTCGATAGGACTGACAAGCTGTGACGACATGTTTAAGCCTGCCATCGAAAACCATCTGGGTTTCGAGTATATGTACGACCATCCAGACTATGCAGATGGTTTGCTTGGCAACGCCTATACCCGTTTGCCAAACGGCTCTTACTCATTCAATGATGTTGCAACAGACGATGCCGTAAGCAACGATGCTACCGACTCTTATCGTAAGATGACTGGCGTAGATAGCTGGACTTCAAGCAACAACCCAGTGGAAACCTGGCGCAACTGCCGTGCAGCCATCCAGTATATCAACCTCTTCCTTGCCAATGTGGATAAGGTAAACTGGAACAGCGATGAGGCTGTGCGTGCCATGTATGAGCAGCGTTACATCGGTGAGGCAAAAGGCTTGAGAGCACTCTTTATGTACTATCTGCTCCGTGCCCATGGCGGTTTGGATGCCAATGGAACACTCCTCGGTGTGCCTAACGATCTTGAGCCAACCAATGTGAACTCAGACTTCAATTCTTTGGAGGTGCGTGCTTCTTATGCCGACTGTATGAAGCAGCTTATTGCGGATGCAGAAGAGGCTGTACGTGTGCTCCCTGTAGATTATAAGGATACTGATAACGAGACCATGACCGTCAGTTGTCTTGGCAAATCATATACGGTAACAAAGGCTACTTACAACCGTGTGCTCGGTACCAACTTTGCCGGACGCTTCAGCGGTCGTATCGCCCGTGCCGTTCTTGCCCAGGCTACCTTGATGGCTGCATCTCCAGCCTTTGCCAGCGGCAGTGGCGTAACCTACGAGCAGGCTGCCAAGTATGCCAAGGAAGTGCTCGACCTCAATGGCGGCATTTCAGGCATCGATATAAATGGTTTGGAGTGGTATGCAGACCCAAACATGAAGGATCTTACAGCGGCAGAATGTCCTAAGGAAGTACTCTGGCGTACAGAGAAGAGCGAGAACAATGATTTGGAGACCAAGTACTATCCACCATCAATCTATGGTCAGGGTCGTATCAATCCGACCCAGAATCTTGTAGATGCATTCCCTGCTGCCAACGGTTATCCTATTACAGATGCCAAGAGCGAATATGACCCAGCTAATCCATACGCAAACCGTGACCCACGTCTGGCTAAGTACATTATCTATAACGGACAGACAGCCGGTTCAGGAAATGCCGTCATCAATACACAGGCAGACAATGCTACTAATCTCGATGGTCTCAACAAGGACGTTTCCAAGTCAACCCGCACAGGTTACTATATGAAGAAACTCCTCCGTCAGGACATCAACCTGGATCCTACGGTAAACGGCAAGGCTTATCATTATACAGCCCGCATCCGTTACACAGAGCTTTATCTGGATTATGCCGAGGCAGCCAATGAGGCTTATGGTCCTAAGGGTGGTACAGGTTACTCAGCCTACGATGTCATCAAGGCAATCCGTGAGCGTGCAGGCTTGGGAGAGTTTGGCGAGGATCCATACCTGGAAGAGTGTGCACAGAGCAAGGAAAAGATGCGTGACTTGATTAGAAACGAGCGCCGCATCGAGCTTTGCTTCGAAGGCTTCCGCTTCTGGGATCTGCGTCGCTGGAAGGCTAACCTCACAGAGGAGGCAAAGGGTATGAGTATCACCAACGAAGAGGCTGGCAAGAAATATACTCCAATCTCAGTGGAAACACGTAACTTCAAGGAAAATGCCTTCTATGGTCCTATACCATACGACCAGATTCTTAATTTCCCATCACTCGTTCAGAACGCTGGATGGTAAAAAGAACAACATTTGGTAATAACAAGAAAAAAAGAAGATTATGAATAAAACATTCAGAAAAATAGGAACTGCAATCATGGGACTTGCCTTGGTAGCTGGTCTTTCTACCTCTTGCTCTAACGGCGATTGGGAGGATTACCTTCAGGGCGGTATCGGCGGCGGTATCGGCCAGGGCGGTAACAATGGCAAGGTATCTGTATATTTCGCTATGCAGGCACCAATCCGTGTCATCACGCTCGGTAATGACGATGATGCAGTAAATACCGACGACAATGCTCATCAGTTCAAGCTGCAGGCTACTTGGGGTGGTGGCTACAAGAATACCAAGGACTGTAAGATCAGCTATCAGATAGATCCATCTCTTCTGCCAGAAGGCAGTGGTATGGAGGTGCTCCCTGAATCCTACTATACCCTGGAGGATCCTAACACCCTGACTATCCCTAAGGGAAAGATTATTGGTGGTACAACAGTGCATCTTACTGATGCCTTCTTCAACGATCCGAAGGCTGCTACTACTCACTATGTGTTGCCAGTAAAACTCGTTTCTTCCCTCACTGGTGATGCTATCCTTGAAAAGCAGAACTACCAGTTGCTCTGTGTGAAGTACAAGAACCAGTACTCAGGTATGTACTGCAAGACAGGAACTACCAATATCCAGGATCTGAAGACCATTACCCACAAGAATGAGGATGCCCTGGATGTGGTTTCAACTGTAGATTTCAACACATCTTCCATCACTTTCTCTTATCCTGTAAAGGAGTGGAAGCATGATGATGCAACGCATAGCTGGAGCCAGATTGATGCAACCAAGAAGTTGACCTTGACGCTGGCATTCAATGGTGAAAACTGTCAGGTTTTTCAGGATGGCAAGGTGATCGGTAATGGTACTTTTGCTCCACGTGGCATTCAGGATTTCAGCGACAAGAACCGCATGGCTGATTGTCTGAAGATTAAGTTCAATGCTACTGTAGTGACCAATGCCGGTGATGTAGAACACGAGAAAACATGGACTATCTCTGGCGACTATGTGATGTCTATGATGAGTCGTGGCAACAAGCTTGAGTCATGGAAGTAATTTCGTAACAAACTAATGAAAATGAATTTAGTAGTATGAAAGTAAATAAATATATTATATCTGCACTGGTCTGCCCATTTGTTTTGGGCAGCTGTGCAGACTGGGATGACTGGAAATATGATGTCGAGAAGCCTCAGACCATCGCTCAGTATGAGTACCTCAACGACTATGCTCCCCTGAAGGAGAATCTGGACCGTAGTGCTCATCCTGGCTTTAAGGTGAGTGGTGCACTCGGCGTGGACGAGTTCAACCAGCAAGGTCCTCTCTTCCGTCTTGCAGCCCATAACTTTGATGAGATTGTTGCAGGCAATGCCATGAAGATGGCTTCTTGTGTCAACGACCAGGGTGTGATGGATTTCAGTAAGGTATCTTCTTTTGTTAATGCAGCAGAGGATGCTGGTGTTTCTATCTATGGTCATACGCTTGCCTGGCATGCTCAGCAGCCTAAGAAATGGCTGACCGGGCTGCTTGTAGATAAGGAGTTACCTCCTTCATCTAATGTCACACGTTGCTTGGTCATTAAGAATGCAAAAGCTGGTGGTCATTGGGATGCTCAATTATATTTCCCTGATCATTTATCAAGGGAAAAAGTATGTCTTCACAATGAATGCAAAAGCTTCTGCTCCTTTTGACTTAATTCTATGGGGTGCTCCAGGTGATGCAGGTTTAGGCTCGATTTCAGTAGGTACTCAATGGAATGAATATACCGTTGAATTTACTCCGGCAGCCAATTATGAGAACTTTGTTTTTGCTACAGGTAAACTGGGCGGTGAACTGGTCATCAAGTCTTTGAGTCTTTGTGAAGAAGGTTCTACCAATAATTTGATCGTAAATGGTGACATAAAAGGAGACGAAGTTCCTTGTAAAAAGCCATATTCTTGGCATGCTGTAACTTCCACAATTCAAGAGGTGACCGAAAGTCAAGTGGTTGAAATCCCTGTAACTGTTGGGCATCTTACCTTTGATGATGGTCAGAACCTCGGCGGATGGGGTATGGATAATGCGCCAAAGATTGTAAATGGTGTTTGTGAGGTAGGTAATAACGCAGCCAAGGAAAAAGACTATTATGCTCAGGTTAACTATGAGCCAGGTTTCACTTTCGAGAATGGTAAAACCTATCACTTGAAGATGAAGATCAAGGGTTCTGTAGCTGGTGAATTTGGTGCAGGATTCCAGAATCCTGACGGATACAAAGTATGTGGTAACTTCCCTACCATCAAGGTTACAACTGATTGGAAGGAAGTGGATGTTGCTACCATGTGTAATGGTGACAATGCCTTGCGCTTGCTGCTGAGTATCGGTAAATATGGAGGTACCCTCTATATTGATGACTTTGAGGTTTACTACACGAAGTCTGCAAATTCTATTCCTCTCACTCCTCAGGAGAAGTCTGATACCCTTACCTGGGCAATGAACAAATGGGTAAGCGGCATGATGCAGGCTACAGGAGGCAAGGTGAAGGCTTGGGATCTCATCAACGAGGCTATCTCGGGTGGTGGCAACGTGAATGGCTTCTATGCTCTCCAGACTGCCGGTGAAAATTCTGAGAATGATTTCTTCTGGCAGGATTACTTCACACCAGAGATGTATGGTCCTATCGTAGAGAAGGCGGCACGTGATGCCTATGCTGCGGTAGAGGGAACAAACCCTGCCGACCTCAAACTCTTCATCAACGATTACAACCTGGAGTCTGACTGGGATAACAACCAGAAGGTGAAGTCGCTTGTCTATTGGATTGGTGTTTGGGAAAAGAAGGGTAAGGAACTCGGCTATAACACCACGATTGATGGTATCGGATCACAGATGCACATCAGCTACTACGAGAATCCACAGACTCTGGAAAGCAAGAAGAAGGGCATCCAGAACATGCTCAAGATTATGGCAGAGACCGGTAAGCTGGTTCGTATCTCAGAGCTTGATATGGGTTATGTAGATGCTAATGGCAATGATGTTACTACTGCTCAGTTGGAGAAACTTCCTATTGATGAGCGTGTGGCTAAGGAAAAGGCTATGGCTGAATACTACAAGTGGATTATCGAGCAGTATTTCGCTATTGTTCCTACCAGTCAGCAGTATGGCATCTGCCAGTGGTGTCTCACCGATGCACCAGTAAGCAGCAGTTGGCGCGGTGGACAGCCTGTAGGTCTTTGGAACCTGAACTATCAGCGCAAGCCTGCTTATGGTGGCTTTGCTGAAGGTTTGAGTGAGGCTAAGTAATCTTATATATTAAGGTATTACATAAAGCAATCATACAATGAACAAGTTATCAATCTTTGCATCAATGATGATGATGATGTGCCTTCCGATGATGGCACAGAAGAATGGTAGCAAGGCACAGGTAAAACCTGATCCGAACTTCCAGATTTATCTCTGTTTCGGACAGTCGAACATGGAGGGTAATGCCGCCATTGAAGACATCGACCGTACGGGGGTGAATCCTAGATTCCAGGCGATGTATGCCGTGGATGATGAGAAGGCGGGATGGAAAAAGGGACAGTGGCATACCGCTGTCCCTCCTCAGGCTCGTCCTAGCACCGGATTAACTCCAGTAGATTATTTCGGCAGAAAGATGGTGGATAACCTGCCTGACAGCATCAAGGTGGGAACCATCACCGTGGCAGTGGGCGGTGCCAGCATCGACCTCTTCGACAAGCGTATCTACAAGTCGTACCTGAAGAAGCAGCCCGACTGGATGAAGAACTTCGCATCCCAGTATAACGGCAATCCATACGCCCGACTCATTGAGCTTGCCAAGCTAGCCCAGAAGCAGGGTGTCATCAAGGGTATCCTCCTGCATCAGGGTGAAACCAACAATGGTGATGCCAACTGGCCTAACAGGGTGAAGACCGTATATAACGACATCCTCAAGGATCTGAACCTGAAGGCAGAGGATGTGCCTCTGCTGGTAGGCGAGACCGTACAGAAAGACCAGGGTGGAAGTTGCTGGCAGCATATCGCCGTAGTGGATGATATTGCCAAGACCATTCCTACCGCCCACGTCATCTCTTCCAAGGGATGTCCGCAGCGTGGCGACGGTCTGCACTTCATCGCCGAGAGCTACCGCACCATGGGTAAGCGTTATGCCAACATGATGCTCTCGCTGCTCGGAATTATTCCGGATGCCAACTATCCACGTGTGGATAAAGACCGCCGTGCCTACGTCAAGCTCCACGCACCGGAGGCAAAGCAGGTAATCTTCGATATCTGCGGAAAGAAATATCCGATGAAGAAGGATCTGGATGGCGACTGGTATGGTGTTTCAGACCCATTGGTTGTGGGCTTCCACTATTATTTCCTGAACGTGGATGGCGTGCAGGTGGTAGATCCAGCCAGCGAAACCTATTTCGGCTGCTGCCGTGAGGCGGGTGGTCTGGAGGTTCCTGAGGGAGCCGAAGGCAACTACTATCGTCCTAAGCAGGGAGTAGCGCAGGGTCAGGTTCGTTCGGTATCTTACTATGCAGCTTCGCAGGGCAAGTTCCGCAGAGCCATGGTTTATACCCCGGCAGAATACGAAACCAATCTCACCAAGCGTTATCCTGTGCACGGTATGGGCTAGGACGAGACGGGTTGGAGCCACCAGGGCTATATGCAGCACATCATGGACAACCTCATTGCCGAAGGTAAGGCAGTGCCTATGATCGTGGTGATGGAGAGCGGCGATGTAAAACAGCCTTTCGTGCCACGTCCGGGCAAGGATGTGGATGAGGAGCGCAAGCTCTATGGTGCTTCCTTCTATGATGTCATCATCAAGGACCTGATTCCGATGGTAGATCAGAAGTTCCGCACATTCACCGATCGTGATCATCGTGCGATGGCTGGATTGTCCTGGGGCGGTTGCCAGACTTTCAATACCGTGTTGCCGAATATGGATAAGTTCTCGGCTTTGGGAACCTTCAGCGGTGCACTCTTCGGTGTGGATGTCAAGACCTGCTTCAACGGCGTCTTTGCAGATGCTGCCAAGTTCAACAGCCAGATTCACTATATGTTCATGGGCTGTGGTTCTGAAGAGAATTTCGGTACCGAGAAGATGGCGCAGCAGTTGAAAGACCTGGGCATCAAGCTGGATGTCTATGTTTCACCAGGTACTCATCACGAGTGGCTCACCTGGCGCAGATGTCTGAAGGAATTCGTTCCTCATCTGTTCAAGTAACAGGACTTACTAAAAAATCCTATAATTATATATTGAATGTTGAATCCCGGAGCAGTCTGGCAGTTTCGGGATTTTTCTTTGTGTTATATTTATATTATCTGGTGTATCATTCTTTGCATTTGTTATGTTTCAAAAAGTATTTGTAACATAAAATAAAGCCTTGTAACAAAATAAATCTTAATTTTGCAGCGTTCTTAGTTAAAAGAAAGCAATTTCTCAAGACGAACAATCATAAACTTATAATAAACAATTTTAATCTATTCTCTTATGAGGAACTTAAGAAAGATTGAAAAGCCGTTAGCGTTGCTCTCCTTTCTCTGTTTATTCCCTGCAGGAATGTCGCTCAGAGTATTGTAAAAGGAGTAGTCACAGACCAAAGTGGTGAACCAGTCATTGGTGCAACAGTGAAAGCTGAAGGCAGCAAGCAGGGTGTTATTACCGATTTGGATGGTAAATTCAGCATTGATGCTGCGCCTAATGCAACATTGACGATTACTTATGTAGGTATGGAGGCTAAGACCGTAAAGGCTCAGGCTGGTAAGAACCTTACCATTACCTTAAAGGATGATTCTGAAGTATTGAACGATGTCGTTGTCATCGGTTACGGTGTTCAGAAGAAGAGCGACCTGACTGGTGCCGTTGCATCTATCAAGGCTGATGATATCAAGGGCTTGTCAACTACTGATGCCGGTGCTGCCCTCCAGGGTAAGGCTGCCGGTGTGCAGATCATCAACTCGGGTGGTCCGGGTGAGGCTGCCGATATCCGTGTGCGTGGTTATTCTTCTAACAGTGGAAATATCAGTCCATTGCTCATTGTTGATGGTTTGAAGGTTGACAATATCCAGTATCTTGATCCATCTATGATTGAGAGCATGGAGGTATTGAAGGATGCCGCTTCTGCTGCCATCTATGGTGCGCAGGCTGGTAATGGTGTCATCATCATCACTACCAAGACGGGTGCTGCCAATGGCGGTAAGGCTGAGATTTCTTATAGTAGCAAGTTTACCATCCAGTCTATTGGTAGAAAGGCTAAGCTCTTCGACGCTCCAGAGTATATTTCATACCATAAGTACTTGGGCGACTTGACGGATGATAAGTTGAAGGCTGAGGGATACAATGGAGAGAACACCAACTGGTATGATGAAGCTTTTGAAAATAGTTTGGCTCATCAGCACAGCCTTACCATCCAGGCTAGCAATGGTAAGGGTCGTTTCCTTGCCAACTTGAATATCCTCAATAACAATGGTATCGTCAAGGGAGATAAGGATGTTTACAAGCGTTTTACAGGTCAGATTAATGCAGACTACGATGTATATAAGTGGTTGAACATTTCGACAAACACCTCTTTCGAGAAGTGGAAGACCAAGGGTGTGAACAAAGGTTATGGTTCTGTGTTGAACTCTGTTGTTTCTATAGATCCATTGACACCTTGCTATGTAAGTGACCCTGCTAAGTTGCCAACCAATATTTATAACGCTTATCAGAATGGCGCCCCTGTGATGAGAGATGCTGACCATAATAATGATTTCTATGGTACATCTCACTATGCAGAGGATGCTACTGGTAACCCATTGGCACAGCGCGACCGCGTGGGCTCTTACAACCAGGGTATCAATGTACGTGGTACCGTTGCTGCCAACATCAAGCCATTCAAGGGCTTCACCTATACATCTCGTTTGGGTTACCGCATCACGCAGAGCAACTACCACAACTATGAGCAGCCATATTACATCAATACCCTCTCTAACTCCTCACAGTACAAGATAGAGGCTCATACCAACAATGGTCTTTACTATCAGTGGGAGAACTTTGCAAACTATTTGAATACATTTGGCAAGCATACAGTAGGAGCCATGGTGGGTATGTCGTTCACCAAGAACCATTGGGACAACGCTACCATAGGATCTGAGGGTACGAATATTCTTTCAAACTATGCTCCTAACTATCGTTACATTGACTA
>OICB01000873.1_pt1 | contig 14640 bp, 20 predicted proteins | sample 1581121 | NCBI WGS metagenome assembly OICB01 (sample SAMEA3882544, study PRJEB24775) | human gut metagenome | biome: human-associated habitat; feature: intestine environment; material: feces | place: Netherlands | collected 2009/2010 | reverse complement strand
ACCCCGATACGGCCATCATCGCCATTCCGGGCCGCGGCAGTCAGCTCCACGGCGCCTGCACCCTGCTCAATGATGCTGGCACGGCCTACGAAACCTTCGTTGCACCGTATGTGCCGTACTATAACGGCAACAAGGATACGCAGGTATTGAGCTTCTACATGTACTGCCGTTGTGTCCTGGCTCCGCAGTTTGTCGACGATTGGGCCGTCATCAAAGCGAAATAGGAGGGAGGACCATGAAGTTAGTCGTTACATACGGCTGCGTTTCCATGGGCAAGCACTTATATCGGACTGGCGACTCGTTCGAGTTGCCGGACGATGAAGCGGAAAAACTCATGGAACGGGCCGATGAACAAGTTGTTGCCTTGGTTGGGGACAAAGTGGCCCCGGCTAATGAGCCAGAGACGGAAGAATCGCCGGCAGACGAACCAGGGATGGAATTGCCCCAGGCCGATGCCGCCGCAGCCGTCCAAAAATGAGCACGTTCAAAGAAATGGTAGCTTCGGACATTCCGGCTTTTCTCAATGCTGATGAATTTGCCGAAACACATGAGCTGAATGGCAAGAAGTATACATGCATCGTGCAGAGTCCCAAAGAAGACGCTATGTTCCAGACACAGGAAATCTATTCCGGCTTCGAGAGCACCCATGGCCAGGTCATCATCATTCATATCGCTAAAGACGATTACGGAGAAGTCCCAGCGGAAGGAGAAAGTTTTACTGTCGATGGCGATTACTGCCTGGTAGATAATGTCATCGACGACATGGGTATCTTGACGATGACCCTGCACAAGAATCACTAGGAGGGCCTATGAGCGTAGAAATCGACATTCAAGGTGACAAAAAGCTTATGGACGCCTTGTCCTCTCTGAGCGATAAAGAAATCGCTAGGGCGGCTGTAGCTGCCGGAAAGCGGGCGGCCACAGCCGCCAGGACGGCAGGGACAAAGGAAATCCGAAGCATTTATACTATGAAGGCCGGGGACTTGAAAGCGAAGGCGCAGATCCGGGCCGATGAAGACGGCGCTACCATCCTTGTCAAAGGGGCGCCCGAGGCAATCCATAAATATCAGGCCAAGAAGCGGCGGGACGGCGTCTTCGTATCCGTAAAGCGCGGGAAAATGACGCATGTCCCCCGCGGCTTTAGCCTGGGCGGGGCATTCGTCGCCCGTAAGGGCAAGGAAAGATACCCGCTGAAAGGTATCTATGGGCCGGCCGTGCCGCAGTTATTCGGCAATCCCGATGTCCTGAGCGTCATGATGGATCGTGGCAGTGACGTCTTTGAAGAACGATTGGAACATGAAATCGAATACAGACTAGGGAAGTGATGCGATGACCCCATTGGAATGCGCGGAAGGTATCGCGGAATTCTTGAAAGAAAAATTCACGGCTTACCAGGAATATTGTGAAGGCCGGCCAGAAAATATCTTTTCGAGTGTCGATACGGATGTAAATGTATATGCCGGATTCCTGCCCCGGGCGAATAACCGGGCAGACCAAAAGAAACTTTGTCCGGCCGTCGTGGTACGGCCAGAAGCTACGATAGACGATCGGGATAAGTCCGTTACGTCTATCGTCATCTACGCGACCATTTACGATGAAGATATGACCTATGGAGCTCATATGTTGTTCCATTTCCTCGAATTCATCCGCTATCACCTGCTGGCCAACAATCCCATTGCCAAGAAATGGTTCATTGATATAGATGACGGGAATATCAAGACGACGATTCCCGATGACCAGCCGTTCCCACAATGGGTAGGTGTTATTGAGTTCGACGTATTCATTCCGCAGCCACGTCAAACTCATTGGGAGGTTTTAGGAGGCAGATACGATGAGTGAAAACAGCGGGCCAGTCATCTACGTCGGCCCAGCCTATAAAGACACGGAAATCCACACGAATCAGATTTTCGCAGACGGGATTCCTGCAAAATATAAGGACGACCCGGTATATAAGCATCTGTTCGTCACAGCGGGCGAATTGGATGCGGCACAAAAAGAAGTTAAATCTACAGGCTCGTTGAGAAACATCATGTATAAACGGGCCATGGCATTACACGGAGGTAAATAAAATGGCATTTTTCCACGGCGTAAAAGCAAGCGAAGTCCCGACTTCGATTGTGGCGACTGTCGCCACTGATTCCGGCTTGCCGGTTGTCTTCGGGACGGCGCCTGTCCATCTGACAGAAGACCCGACGGCCTATGTCAATAAACCCGTCATCTGCTACAGCTGGAAGGAAGCGACGCAGAATTTGGGGTATCATCCCGACTGGGATAAGTACACGCTCTGCGAAGCGATGTATACCGAATTTAAACTGTACAATGTAAAACCAATTGTATTTGTCAATGTATTGGACCCAGCCAAACATAAAGTATCCGTTTCGGACACAGCCAAGACAGTTACGAAGAAACAGGTCATCCTTACGGATCCAGTCTTATTGCATACGCTGACAGTCAAGGGCAGTGCAGACGGGTCCGCAGCTACCTTGGATAAGGACTATACGGCGGCATACGACGATGATGGTCAGCTCATCATTACCATCTTGGATGATGGTGCCCTGGCCTCCGTATCGAGCATCTATGTTGCTTATGACAAATTAGATCCGACGGCTGTCAAAGATGACGATATCATCGGCGGCATGTCCACGGATGGCAAAAACAAAGGGCTGGAACTCGTCGACGATATTTATTTCCAGATTGGCAAAGTTCCGGGCCTGTTGGCAGCACCGGGATGGTCTGAAAAGCCGGCCATTGCCGCTGTCATGAAAGCCAAAGCGGCTAAAATCGACGGCTTGTTCCCTTGCATGGTACTGGTAGACATCAATACGGAACAGGTCAAAAAATACGCCGACGTCAATATGTGGAAAAACGGCAACAATTACACGGGGAACAACCAGATTGTCTGCTGGCCGTGCGCTAAAAATGGCGATATGGTTTTCCACTTATCGACCCATATCATGGGCATCATCGGCGTTACCGACGGCAATAACGATGACGTCCCGTATCAGTCGCCGTCCAACCAGACATTACAGGCGACAGGGCTGTGCCTGAAAGATGGCAGTGAAGTAAATCTCAATCTGACACAGGCCAATTTGCTGAATGAACAGGGCATCGTTACGGGCTTGAATTTCTCCGGCGGCTGGAAGTCTTGGGGGAACTTTACCGGCGCTTATCCGGGCACGACAGATGTCAAAGATATGTTCATCTGTGTCCGGCGCATGTTCAACTGGCAGTATGTCACCTTCATTTTAACGAACTGGCAGAAGACAGACCAGCCAATCACTCCGAGACTGGTAAAAACGCTGGTAGACAGCGAACAGGTGCGGTTGAATGGGCTGACGTCACGAGGATATCTCTTAGGGGCCAGTGTCCAGTTTTTGGCTGATGAAAACCCGACGACTGATTTACTGGCCGGCATCTTCCGGATCCACACGAAGCTGACGCCGCCTGTCCCGGCACAGGACATTGAAGATACCTTTGAGTATGACGTATCGAATTTTGAAGTATTATTCTCGTAAGGAGGGAAACTCATGGCAGTAAATAAAATCCCGGAAGTCATCAATGATATGCGGGCTTATATCGACGGCGCCGACGATTTAATCGGCGTCAACGAAGTCGAATTGCCGGATTTGAAATCGCTGACAGAAGATATTGAAGGCATCGGCGTCGCTGGTAAAATCGAAGCGCCCATCGCTGGCCATTTTGATTCCTTGGAATTAAAGATGACCTGGCAGGTGCCGACGAAAACGAGTTCCCGCCTGGTCGGCGGCAGCACCTTGGCGCTGGAACTCTATTCGGATATCCAGAACTGGGATAGCGGTGCCAACGACTACGAACACGAACAGTACCGCGTTGCCGTCCGTGGCCGTGTAAAGAGCCACAACCCGGGCAAATTCAAGGCCGGGTCCAAGACAGACAGCGAAACCGTCATCGAATGCACGTACTTTAAAATCGAAATGGGCGGCTCCACGCTCTGCGAAATCGACAAATACGGATACAAAGCCATCGTCAATGGTGTCGACCTGTTACAGCAGGTCCGGGCCAATATCGGCATGAATTAGGAGGATTAGCATGAAAGAAAAAGAAAATGAACTCGTCAACGCTGAAATCGTAGATCAGGGAAATATCCTGCATCTGACAACTCCGTTGCCGAACGGGCAAACGGAAATTTATTTTGACTTTGCAAAACTGAACGGCTATGCTCTGCTGGCTTGCATGAGCCAGGCTAAAAAGAAAGACAAACTTATGACAGTACCGGCATTATCCATGGAATACCAGGCCATGGTTGCCGCTGCGGCCGCTAAAATGAAGTATGACGACATCCTCAACTTGAGTGGTCCTGACTTCATGGCAGCCTGCTTGAAGGCGCAGAATTTTTTACTGCCCAAGGAGCCGTAGAAAACATAAGATTGTCGGCTATGAGGCTTGCCAAGTACACAAAAACGCCGATTGGATGGTTCCTGGAACAACCAATCGGCGATTTTCATGCCTGGATTCAAGTCATGAATGAAGAAGTAGACCGGGAAAAAGAAGAAATAGAGAAGGCCAAGAAGGGAGGGCAATAAGATGAGTCGTGTCATGGAATTAGCTATTGCCATCAAGGGCCGTCTGGATGGGTCTGTAGCTTCGTCGATGCAGCGGGCCATTGCAGAATCCAAAGAACTGAAAACGCAAATCAAAGCGGCCAATGACGCCATGCGAAATGCACAGCGGGCGGCATCGGCAGAGCAACGGGCGACCGGACAGGTCAGCGTAGCGTCCTATCGTCAGATTGCCGCCCTACAGGCTCGTATCAATGATTTGACACAGCGACGGTCAGATATTTTAGATGCCCAGGCCAGAAAACAAAAAGCACAAGCAGCGTTTGACAACGCCCAAAGCAAACTGAGTAGTACAGCCACCAAAGTTGCAATCAGTGCGGCTCCGTTAATTGCGGCAACTAAAGCAGCCGTGGATTTTGAAAGCGCCATGGCAGATGTACGTAAAGTTGTCGATTTTGACACGCCGCAACAATTTGCGCAAATGAATGAAGACGTATTGAAGTTATCGACTAATTTGCCGATGGCGGCGGATGATATTGCCAAAATCGTAGCCGCTGGCGGTCAGGCAGGGATAGCACGTCAGGATTTGATGCAGTTTGCTGAGGATGCGGTAAAAATGGGTGTCGCATTTGACGTCACGGCCGAACAGGCCGGGGATATGATGGCCAAATGGCGCAGTGCCTTTAAATTGAACCAGCAGGACGTTGTAGCCTTAGCCGATAAAATCAACTATCTGGGCAATACGACAGCAGCCTCAGCCCCATTGATTTCGGATGTTGTGACCAGAATCGGGCCACTGGGCGAAATCGGCGGGGTTGCATCCGGCGAAATTGCCGCATTAGGGGCTTCGATGATAGCGACTGGCGTACAGTCCGACGTAGCGGCAACAGGTATCAAAAATCTGATTCTGGGGATGACAGCCGGTGAAGGTGCTACCAAGAGCCAGGCCGCTGCCTTCCAACAGTTGGGCTTTGATGCGGCAGATATGGCCAAGCGGATGCAGACCGATGCCAAGGGAGCCATTATGGACGTCTTCCGGGCACTGCAATCCTTGCCGAAAGACCAGCAGGCCAGCGTTCTGGCCGATTTGTTCGGCAAAGAATCTATTGGTGCCATTGCGCCTTTGTTGACCAATTTGGACGCATTGGAAAGTAATTTCAAAAAAGTCGGGGATGCATCGCAATATGCGGGGTCCATGGAAGCGGAATATCAAGCACGAAGCAGAACAACGGCGAATCAGTTACAATTGGCCAAAAACGCCATTGTTGCCGTAGGGATAGGCATTGGATCAGCATTATTACCAGCTATCAACGGAGTTTTAAACGCAATAATTCCAGTGGTATCTGCCTTTGCAAACTGGGCACAGCAAAACCAAGGAATAGTACAAACCATGGTTGCCCTGGCGGCCAGTTTTGCCGGTGTTTTGTTAGCCGCAAGATCGTTATTAGCAATAAGAGCTGGATTCAATATGCTTAAAGAAACGGCCCGTTTATTTTATACGGTAAACCAAAACGGGCAAATTGTCTTACGTGGGGCCGCGATGGCTTCAAATATTTTCAAAGCCGGGTTAAGCGGGCTTGGTACAGCGTTTCGCCTTGCCGCGACGGGAGCCAGAGCCTTGGCTCTGGCCCTCATGGCAAATCCGATTATAGCGATTGTTGCTGTCATCATCGCTGTCGTAGCCGCAATTATTTACTTCTGGAATACAAACGAACAGTTCCGGGCCGCTATCATTGCGATTTGGAACAACATTGTCGCTTTTGGGATGAGCCTGTTTTCTGCCCTGGCCGCCTTCTTCACAGGCGTCTGGAATGGAATTGGGGCTATCGCAACAGCGGTTTGGAACGCCATCATGGCCGTGGCCACGACGGTCGTATCCGTCATCATGAACATTGTTTCCGCATTTGGGGCCTTCTTTGCAGGCGTCTGGAACGGATGCCTGGCCATCGCGGCGGCCGTATGGGATGCGATTTCCAGTTTCGTGTCAGCCGCAGCCAGCGTCATAGAAGGCATCATCTCCGCACTGGTAGATTATATATCCTCTGCCTGGGATAGCGCCGTGGCCGCTGTGCAAAGCTTTGCAAGCAGTGTCATGAGCGCCATCGGCCAGGCTGTAGATTGGGCTATGGAAAAATGGAATAGCCTGGTCAATGCTTTGTCTCATCCGATTGATACTGCTATTAACATAGCACAAAACATAACCCGGACGATAAGCGAAGTTACCGGCGGCGGTGATGATGTCAGTGAAAACGCGAAAGGCGGTATTTATCAGCGCGGTGCCTTCCTGACGACCTTTGCCGAAGACTCGGCAGAAGCGGCTATCCCATTGGACGGGTCGGCACGGGCTATCTCATTATGGCAGCAGGCCGGTGCGGCATTAGGGGTCATGCCCAGAACACCGCAGCGGATGAGCACAGGAACGGCCAAAGCACCTGTTTACAGCAACAGTAGTATCACACTGGACTTCCGGCCGACAATCAACGTCCAAGGCGGCGGTGATGTAGCCAGTGCGGTACGGCAGGCCCTGGAAGAACAGGCACGGCAATTTCAACAGGAACTGCCTAAGATGCTGGACAAGGTATCGGCAGGACGGAGGCGGTTGAGCTATGAATAAGTACACGACGGTCCAGGGGGACATGTGGGATGCCATTGCGTATAAAATTTTCGGCAATGAACTCTATATGAATGAATTGCTGGAAGCGAATGAAACGTACCGGAACACGGCTATTTTTCCAGCAGGGATTACATTGAACATCCCGGACATCAATGTAATCCAGTCATCCAAGATTTTGCCACCATGGAAGCGGTGATGCTATGTCTTTAGAAACAATTAAAGCCAAATTAAATGAATGGAAAAAAGAACTGACGCCGGGGACATTCCTCGGACGCCGGGCTTATGCTCAAATACTGTATACGCCGGCAGGCGAAACAGAGAGCAAAGACATATCCGAAGATATGATGAAGTATCTACTATCCATTGAAGTGACGGACAACCTGTCTGGACAGGTCGATGACATGACAGTTACCTTGGAAGACAGGGCGCAGCTGTGGCAGGACACATGGTATCCGGAACCGGGGTCCAAATTGGACATTACCCTTTATACACTGAACAAAAACGGCGTCAACGAGGGTATCAAAGAATTGCCAGTCGGAGAATTTGAAGTTGATGAAATAGAAATCAACGGGATGCCGACGACGGTACAAATCAAAGCCGTCAACGCTATTGCCGATACGTCATTGCGAGGCATTAAGCAGAATCAATCATGGGATAATATCAATCTCTATAAAATCGCCAATGACATTGCCTGGAGAAATGGCATGTCGCTGGACTATGAGCCGGGAGACCAGAACAACCCATCGTATGAGCATGTCGAGCAGTCAGACGCATCAGACCTTGAATTTTTAAAAAAGCTATGTGATGATGCCGGCCTGGATCTGAAAATATCGACCAAGACCGTTATCATCCTCGATGAATACCAGCTGGAAACCCAAGAGCCGCTGATTGTATTCTGGCGGCCAGGGACTGCCGCGTTTTCTGAGCAGACAAGCGATGATGACGTATCGCCTGAAAATCCGCTGAATTTTACGGAGTTCCTGTCATACTCAATGAAAGCCAAGACCCGTGACATTTATCGGGCCTGCCACGTTAAATACAAGCAGGGCAAGAACAAAGAAGTCATCGAGGGCTACTTTGAAGCCCCGAATAAGCAAACGGGGCTGACGCTGGAAGTGAATGAACAATGCGACACAGTGGACGCCGCAAATAAGCTGGCCAGGAAAAAATTGCGAGAACAGAACCGGGATGAAATCACGGCATCCTTTAGCCTGTACGGCGACTTCCACTTCATGGCCGGCATTATCATCGGTTTCATGAACTTCGGCGCCTTTGATGGAAAATATATCGTCACAAAAGCAACACACAGCCTGGGAAATGGTTATGTACTCAGTCTGGAAATGAGGAGGTGCCTCGATGGATACTAACATCAAAAAGCTATTGGAAAGCCTGATATTTTATGGCACTGTATGCGCACTGACTCCGAAAGACGGAACCGTGCGCGTGTGTCGTGAAGATAAAGGAAACAAAGTAACGAATGATATGTTCGTCCTTCAACGCGGCTCATCGGAATCGAAAGATTTCTGGATGCCGGCTGTCGGGGACCAAGTGCTCTGCATACAGATGCCGAACTTTTCGGGTGCCGGCGTAGGCGACGGATTCGTTTTGGGGACCTTCTTCAGCAGTACTGACGAACCGCCATGCGGGGCCGATGCCAATACACGGGTCATCGACACGCCGGGAAACCTAAAAATCAACGTCGGCGGGGCTTTGCAGATTAACGCTTCCAGTGGGGATGTGGTAGTCAACGGCATATCACTCGTGTCACATGTACACAGCGGCGTCACGCCGGGTGGCAGTAAAACGAGCACGCCAGAATAGGAGGTGCTATGTATATCGGATATATGGGTAGTCTGCCATTCATCGTATCGTCACATTATCTAAGGACACCGGCCAACTATCAGACCGAGGCAGGAAGCCGCTGGCAGGACCATGACATTATCTATCATAAGCCGGTCAGTGAGTTCATCGGGCCGAAATTACGAACAATCACTTTTGACCTTATCCTCACAGCATCGCATAACATTGCGATAAAAAAGGACTTGGCCACGATGAAGGAGATGTGCGAAAACGGCACCGTATTCCCGCTAATCATCGGAATGCGGCCAGTCAGCCAAAACTACTGGCGCTTGGACTCCATGTCCGTTTCGGACACGTTTTTTAGCTCTGTTGGGGCATTAATTTGGGCCAAAGTAAACGTCAAGCTGGTCGAATACGATGATAGCAACTACCAGGAAGAAAAATCGAAACTGAACCTTTATGGCAGCATTGCCAACGGGATATTGACCATCTTTAAATAGGAGAATCTATGGAATTTGTTGTAACGACAGACGCTAAAACCATTGATTTTGCGCCAGCAACGAAAATCGAAGAAATATTGCAGAACATCCGGACCATATTGGGGACTGTAAAATTCTCAGTGCCGCTCGATAGGGAGTTTGGAATTTCCGGGGATGCCGTAGATAAGCCCATGTTACAAGCAGAAGCGGTTTTATCGAGTGAAATTTTTGCTCAAATCAAGCGCTACGAACCAAGGGTAAGTATTACGGAAATAACATTCACGGGCGACATAAAAGGACGACTTACGCCGAAAGTGACGGTGAAAATTAATGAAACTAGCTGATTTACCAGACATCGAATTCGTAGACGGGGACGCGGAGAAAATCAAAGCCGCCGTCTTTAACGACTATACCAGCATAACTGGCCGGACCTTAGCCCAAGGCGATCCGGTACGACTGTTCTTGCTGGTCGTATCCGAAGCGATTGTCCGTCTTGTAAATAATCAAAATTACATCGGCAAACAGAATTTGCTGAAATATGCGTCCAGTGCAAACCTGGACAACCTCGGCGCTTTTTCCAACACGACGCGAATACCGGCATCGGCCGCAACGACAACGCTGCTGATTACGTTGGCAGCTAAACGCGAACAGGAAACCATCGTAAAAGCCGGAACGCGTGTAACGACAGACAGCGGTATTTATTTCGCAACTAACGAAGATGCGGCCGTCCTGGCCGGGAACCTGACAACGACGGTAAAAGCAACATGTCAAACGGTCGGCACAGTCGGAAATGGGTTCCTCCCTGGCGAAATCAAATCCGTCGTTGACCTGGTGGCCTATGTGGCTTCCATCGTCAATACGACAACCAGCGCAGGCGGCGCCGATGAAGAGTCAGATGACGACTATCGAGAACGCATCCACGAAGCGCCGGAACGCTTTTCCACGGCCGGGCCGACAGGGGCTTACGAGTATTGGACGAAATCAGCCAATAGCGGCATCATCGATGTCGCCGTAACCAGTCCCAGCGCCGGGGCCGTTGAAATACGGCCGCTCATGACAGGCGGGACATTGCCGGAGCAGGAATTACTGGACGCGGTAAAAACGGTAGTGTCTGCGGATAAAGTACGTCCACTGACCGATAACGTATCGGTCGTCGCACCGGATGCGGTATCCTATGACATTACCCTGACCTACTATACCGACGTCGGCACTGCGGAATCTACTATCAAAGACGCCGTAATGACAGCCGTGGATAACTATCGGCTGTGGCAGAAATCTAAAATTGGCCGGGACATCAACCCGTCGCGACTGATTGCCGATGTGATGGCTGTCGCCGGCGTAAAACGCGTCATCGTCACGGCGCCGATCTATACCGTGCTGACAGGCGTACAAGTAGCCCAGGATAAAACGGTATCCGTCGTCTTAGGAGGGAGTGAAGACGAATGATAGATGCGGAGTACAGAATCGCAGAACATTTGCCGGAATCCATCAACAAAGACCCCGTACCGAATTTGGCCCGTGTCGTCGATATGGCACTGTCCGATATCAATCCGGATTTGTTACTGATTTACCCAGCCGTTGATGGCCTGCCGGAAGCGCTCATTGACCATCTGGCAGAGCAGATGCACGTCGACGAATACGATGACAATTCGGACTTGTCTGTAAAAAGGCAGCAAGTCAAAGAATCGTTTTTACTGCATAAATTCAAAGGCACAAAATATGCTGTACAGCGGGCCGTAGCTACGGTGTATCAATCAGCTGTGGTGCAGGAATGGCCTGAATACGACGGACATCCCTATCACTTCCGAGTAACGCTGATAACGGCCCCATTAGATGGAGCAACACTGATCAATAAAATGGTAAGGTTGATCAATGCTTATAAAAACACGAGATCATGGCTGGATTATGTGCAATTCAGCCGGCGATGCACCGGAGAAGCTAAGTTCGGCGCGAATATGAGCATTGTTCGCCAGACATGCATTACGTTTGATTTAAAACAAATGCTGATAGCACAGAAAGATATTTATTTCGCCGGCGCTGTCGGCACATTCAGGAGGGATGTCATTCATGGCAAATTGGAATAAAATCACCATGACCGATGTCGGGGCGACATTGCAAGCAAAAATCAATGCGGGTCTGACAACACTCAAGTTTACACGCGTTGCTATCGGGTCCGGTACAAGGACCGGGTCGTTGAACAGTGCAACAGCACTAATCAATGAACAGATGACACTGGGCATCAATAAAATTACGCAGAATGGGAATATCGTAACGCTGGAGCTGACTATCAGTAACAGCGGGGTTAAAACGGGATTCAAGATATCAGAGCTGGGACTATTTGCGACGGACCCGGACGACGGAGAAATCATGTATGTGGCGATGACGGACGATAATCCGGATTATATGCCAGCCGAAGGCGGAAGCACGGTCGTACAGCAAGAATTTCAGTTACAGTTTACCATGAGCAACACGGGTAACGTGTCAGCTACCATCAACCCCAATGGATTTTTGACCGTCGCACATAATACAGACGATACAGCACATTTAAACCGTCTATGCGTTTCTGATACATCTGGGAAACCGGCATCCATGGCTGATAACGGCATTTGGGTCGAGCTTTTAGAGTAGGTGGTATCATGCTGAGGGTAAAAAACAATGAAATTTATTTGACACGCGGGGACACTGCGAGCTTTACCCTGGATATCGTTGATGATACCAGAGCTAAGTATGAGATTACCGATGAGGACCAAATTCTATTTACTGTCAAAAGAAGTACCAGTGACACGGCTGTAATTCTGCAAAAAGCTGTGGTTGACAAGACGATTACCATTAAACCGGCAGAGACAGCAGACCTGCCCTATGGCACGTATTACTATGATGTACAGCTAAGCCGTCCGGACGGATTTGTCGCAACTGTAATTACCCCGACCCCTTTTACAATTTGTGAGGAAGTGACGTTCTAATGGAAAGACTTACTGGCGTTATTAAAGCAAAATCAAATCTGATGGGGAATCTAAAATCCCGCGTGAATCTAACAGGAAGGATTATTCCTGAGCGAACTGTAGAAATTGAATATGCTACGGATCAAGATATTTTGAATTTGTTTAGAGTTGGAGATGATGGAGATGGCAACAACTATTGATAAAATTTGCCGTGTAAGCAATTTAGACTACTTTTTAACACAGATTAAAAAATTATTTGTATCAAAAGAATCTGGCAAAGGTCTATCGACGAACGACTACTCTACCGATGAGAAAAATAAGCTGGCGGGGATCCAGACAGGCGCCAACAATTACACGTTACCTAAGGCCTCGGCAACGGTGATGGGGGGCGTAAAAGTTGGTGCTAACCTGGCGATTGCAACGGATGGAACACTTAGCGCAAGTGGCACGGATTTAACTCCGTATGCTAAAACAGCTGACCTCGCTGCGGTTGCAAAATCTGGTAAGTATAGCGATTTGAGTGGCACTCCGGCAGCGCTAAAGAATCCAGCAGCCATTACATTTACGGGCGCGGCAACGGGGACATATGACGGATCTGCGGCGGTATCCGTTGCAATCCCTACGGTCCCGACTAAATTATCTGCCTTCCAAAACGATGCGGGGTATGTGACGTCAGGCAATGCCGAAGCGACATACGCTAAGAAATCAGATATTACGACGGTATTCCGGTATCGAGGTAGCGTAGATACGTATGCAGACTTGCCTGTTAATGGTGTGCAGGTCGGGGATACGTACAACATTACCGCGGCGGACGCATCGCATAGCATCAACGCCGGGGATAACGTGTCATGGAATGGCAATAGCTGGGATAACTTGGCGGGCATCGTGGACTTATCCGCGTATGCAAAGTCGGCGGATATCGCTAATACGTACATGAAGATAGCTGACTATCCGATGGCAACTGACGCCGATATCCTCGCGCTTTTTACCTGATGATTATGGAGGGTAAGCATATGAGTCTTGTACAGCTAAATCAACTAAGAACATTTATGACTAAATTAAGCAGCATCTTTGCAAAAAAGACGGACGTAGAATCTGCACTGTCGGCGAAGGAAAACAAGCTGACCTTTGATACAGTACCTAAATCAGGCAGTACTAATCCAGTAACGAGCGACGGCGTTTATAACGCCGTTACCCATCTGGCTGGCATGCTAGTAGAAGAAAAGGGGTCGGGCACAATGGAGCCCGTCGATATTCAGGATGTCGTGATGAGCGATACCCAGCCGACAGAAGCATGCTCAGTGTGGATTGAACCTAAAGACTAAAGGAGGAACCTGCTATGGATATCATTAAATCTATTCTGCACGTATTCAAAAAAAGTGACAACGCGTTTAAAATCATGCACCCGGAAACTGAATCTGCACAGATTACAGATTGGAACCAGGGCATCGTCAACACACTTGCAAGTACTGCACTTGGCGGACTCGTCAACACACTGACATCGGACAGCTTGCTTGCGAAGATGATACAGAAAGTTTTAGAAGCGACCGGGGTCAAGTATAGCCTGGGCCCAAATGGATATGTATGTTTCGGTAGCCTGGTCGGCGGCTTAATTATACAGTGGGGAAAAACTGCTAACTCGGTCGTAGTGTGGCCAATCAGCTTTACAAATACTGATTACACAGCTACGGCATTGAAATATTCGGATCATGGCGGTGGTATTCCTAACATTATAGGTCTTGATAAAAATAAAATCACTATCGAACTTGAATCTATGAGCTACGGTAACGGCATCGGACGCCAGAATACATATATAGTCAATGGCGTACATGTTATTGCTGTCGGTAAGTAGACAGTGGGGAAGTAACCGCTATGGATGGGTGGCTTTTCCGGTGGCTTTCGCTCAGTTTCGTAGGATTGTGACCAACCACCAAGGCGTGGAATGGATGCGGTCACAGGCCCGAGAATCGAACACGCTTAATGGGTTTACGTTAGACGTAGAGGACAATAATAAAAAAGACTGCGACGCCCAATGGATCGCCATTGGGAAATAGACAGTGGGGACTTACTACATATAACAATAATCCGGATGGTCAAACAATCATACCAGCAATTTCTTTTAACTCTTTTTTTGCAGGGGTAGTTGTTGACCGTGGTATTAAGTGGGACACAGGCGGAACTTTTACCGGAGTTGAATACATGAACGGTAGAGTAATCTTTTGGCCGCAATACACCGGCTCCCCACAAACAGTAAGCAAAAATGGCAC
>OICB01000867.1_pt1 | contig 14727 bp, 9 predicted proteins | sample 1581121 | NCBI WGS metagenome assembly OICB01 (sample SAMEA3882544, study PRJEB24775) | human gut metagenome | biome: human-associated habitat; feature: intestine environment; material: feces | place: Netherlands | collected 2009/2010 | reverse complement strand
CACGACGCTTCGGCAAATCACTGCTGGTTTCCACGCTCCAATGTTACTTCGAAGGCAAAAAAGAACTTTTCGAAGGACTCAAGATCATGGAACTGGAGAAAGATTGGGTCAAGCGCCCTGTCATCCATTTCAGTATGAACCTTGGAGGATCAGATGCAGAATCATTATACCATTATCTGGATGATACATTAACCAAATATGAAGAGATCTACGGCAAGCGCACCACTGAAGCTACGCTCAGCAACCGATTTACGGGTATCATAGAAAGAGCTTACCAACAATCGGGGGAGCAGGTTGCCGTATTGGTGGATGAATATGATGCACCCTTACAGCACTCCTATCTGACAGATAGACACGAAAAATGCCGCAATCTCTATCGTGACTTCTTCACAGGCCTGAAAGACTACGGCTATTGCATCAAGTGTGTCTTCCTCACAGGAATCACCAAGTTTACGCAGATAAGTATGTTCAGCGTTCTCAACACATTAAGCAATATCAGCTTTTACAACTGCTATGCCACCATCTGCGGATTAACGAAAGAAGAAATCCTGAATATACTGAAAGATGAACTCCAGGCATTGGCTGCCCAAAAGAAGTGGGATATCGACCAGACTATGCATGAACTGAAAGATATGTATGACGGTTATCATTTCTCAGAAAGTCTGCAGGGGGTTTACAATCCGTTCAGTGTCATCTGCGCCTTAAAAGAACGTCGCCTGAGACCCTATTGGGTTGCCAGCGGTGCTACAGAAATGCTTCCAAAAATACTCACCAACTTTGAAAAAGATGTAGAAACGCTGGACGGCAGCCTCATCGACATGGATTACATCGAAACGGCAGACATCAGCAAAGACAATCCAAAGCTATTTCTTTACCAATCAGGCTATCTGACGATCAAAGGGGTGATTGGAGAAACCTACAGACTGGGATTTCCAAACAGAGAAGTAAAGAAAGCGCTTCTAGAGCTGGTTGTTCCCAATATGCTCAACGCCGACAAGGAAGAAACAGAGAATGCTATTCAAGACCTGAAGCAGCATTTTATCCTTGGCAATTTAGAAGAGGGCGTAACCTGCCTGAAGCAACTCATCGCCAGCACTCCTTACAGTACTCAGAAGAAAGAGCAGTTTGTCTTTGAAGAGCACTTCCGGTTCATCATCAAGAACCTCTTCTACATCTGCGGATTCAAGGTAGAAGAAGAAAAGCAGGTAGCAGGTGGACGTATCGACCTCACCATAGAGACACCAGAAATCATCTATATCATGGAGCTGAAGATGGCGGACAATGGGGGAACTCAAGCGGCTGCGGAGCAAATAGAATCCCGCCACTACGCTGATGCGTGTGCTGCCAGCAAGAAAAAACTCATCTGTCTGGCTTTGGTATTCGACAAGGAGAATAGAGGATTGACAGATTGGCAAGAGGCAGATAAGCAAATAGCTTTGGATTGCTGATTGCGAGGTAATATAGCTAAAACGCAAAATCCCATCGCTCGCAAGAACGATGGGATTTTTCTTTTTCTCAATAGTTATATATTATATCCGGTATAACACCTTTTTATGTGGAATCATCTATAAAATCTCCTTCAGAGGAGTCATCACGAAGTCGCGCTCTTCCATCAGAGGATGAGGTATCTTGAAATCGGGCTCATCAATCACCAGATCATCAATCATCAGAATGTCGATATCGATGATGCGGTCGTGATATTCTCCATTTACAGACTTCAGGGTTCTGCCCATCTCCTGCTCTATCCGCTGGGTAGCCTCCAATACCTGACGAGGGGCCATGGCGGTGAGTACCAGCACGCAGGAATTGATGAAGTCGTTGGGAGAAGAATAGCCCCAAGGCTTGGTTTCGCAAAGAGCAGACTGGCGCTCTACCACGCCAATCTGCTCTCCTATTTTATTGATAGCCTCACGAATATTACGCTTCCGGTTGCCCAGATTCGTGCCAAGGCTTAAATATACTTTATACATACTTATTCACACTTTTATAAAAACTGTGGATAACTCAGCTTATCTACTGAATATCAAATACTTCTATATGTACAAAAACTGTTTATTACACCATTTAGTCTGGAAGTATCAACAGTGAGTCACCGTAGCAACCAAACATATAGCCATTCTTCACAGCCTTCTTGTATGCCTCATATACCAGGTCGTAACCACCAAAGGCAGCGGTACACATCATCAAGGTTGACTCTGGATGATAGAAGTTGGCAACAGCACAGTCAGCCAATCCGAAATCGTATGGAGGGAAGATGAACTTATTGGTCCATCCATCAAACTCCTTCATCATTCCGTCTGTACCTACAGCAGTTTCTGTAGCCTTCATCACGCTGGTACCGATGGCGCATACACGATGACCTTCCAGCTTGGTCTTGTTCACCAGTTCGCAAGCCTCCTTAGAGATAATCATCTGCTCAGAATCCATCTTGTGCTTGGTAAGATCTTCTACCTCAATCTCGTGGAAGTTGCCCAATCCGCAATGCAGGGTGATGTAAGCCTCGTTGATACCGTTGATCTCCAAGCGCTTCATCAACTCACGAGAGAAATGAAGACCTGTAGCAGGAGCAGTTACGGCACCCTCCTTCTCAGCGAATACGCACTGGAAGTCATCCATATCATCCTCTGTAGCGTGATGATCCTCACGGGCATCGATGATATAGCGAGGAAGCGGAGCCTCACCCAATGCAAAGAGCGAACGCTTGAAGACATCGTGATTGCCATCCTCATCATAGAGGAAACGGAGGGTACGGCCACGGCTGGTGGTATTATCGATTACCTCGGCTACCATCTCGTTGACATCATCAAAGAAAAGCTTGTTGCCGATACGGATCTTGCGTGCAGGCTCTACCAGCACATCCCAAAGGCGCATCTCGGCATTCAGCTCACGGAGCAAGAAGACCTCAATCTTGGCATCGGTTTTCTCCTTGATACCATAAAGGCGCGCTGGGAATACCTTGGTATCATTGAAGATGAAGGTATCACCCTCTTCGAAGTAGTTGACGATATCCTTGAACTGCAGGAATACTGGATTGCCTTCAGCATCCACCATATCCTTGCCATTCTCGTCCTTCTTGTACATCTCGATGGTTTCAGACTTCTTGTGGAGCACCATCAGTCGAGACTCGTCACGACGGGTAATCTCGAATGTACGTTCACCACTAGCAGTCTTGACCACACGCTTAGTCTTATGTGGATAAAGTGCCACCTGAGCAGCTGGCAACTTAAAGTTGAATTGTGAAAGTTTCATGTGATATTATATCTCCTTTCTTAAGATGATTTACTATTAATGACATTTCTCGAAATTCGAGCCTATTTATCGGCAAGGCTGTCTTCTATCTCCTGTGCATCGAGCCATTCCTGGAAATGGTCGAAATCAATGCAGTTCTCTACCGAGAAGCTTCCTGCCTTGGTACGACGGAGAGCTGTCAGGAAGGCACCGCTATCCAGGGCACGACCGATGTCGCGCGCCAGCGATCGAATATAAGTACCCTTACCGCAAACCACACGGATGTTTGCCGTCTTCTCCTCATCGTTGTAATCAGTGAGTTCGATTTCATCCACACGCACGGTTTTAGGCTTCAGCTGCACCTCCTCGCCTGCTCTGCGTAGGGCATAGGAACGGTCGCCATTCACTTTCACGGCACTATAGGTAGGTGGAACCTGCTGAATCTCACCAACAAACTGCTTCAATACCTCCTCTACCAGCTCACGGGTGATGTGCTTGGTAGGGAAAGTATGGTTTACACTGTGCTCCTTGTCGTAGCTTGCCGTGGTAGCACCCAACTGAAGCGTTGCCGTATATTCCTTCGTATGTGTCTGCAATTGCTCTATCTGCTTGGTACATTTACCCGTACAGAGCACCAACACACCCGTAGCAAGGGGATCGAGCGTACCGGCATGTCCTATCTTCACCTTGAAACCGAGTTTCTTGCTGAGCAGATAGCGAACGTGTGCCAATGCTCCAAAGCTCGACATGCGATAAGGCTTGTCGATGGCTATAATTTCTCCTTTTCTAAAATCCATATTCTTCCTTTAGTCAACCATCTGCATATCTACGCCACATAGGCCACAGATAATGATGATGAGTCCTACAACGATACGGTACCAGCCAAAAGCTGCAAAACCATACTTTGTGACATAATTGATAAAAAACTTGATGGCAAGAATGGCAACAATGAAAGCTACCACAGAGCCTAAAATCAAAGTAAACAGGTTGTTACCCTGAGTAAGCAACGAACCGCCACCATGACTGATCAACTTATAAACCTCCAGACAAGTGGCACCAAACATGGTAGGCACAGCCAGGAAGAATGAGAACTCGGCAGCAGCCTTGCGAGTGAGTCGCTGCGACATACCACCCACGATGGTTGACATAGAACGAGACACACCAGGAATCATCGCAATACACTGGATGAAACCGATGGTCAAGGCACGCTTGTAAGTAAGCTTGGTCTGCTCGCTGCCCTTATTGAAAATCTTATCACAGAAGAGCATGAAAACACCACCAATGACCAACATCCAGCCCACCAGCTGCACATTGCCAAGGTTTGACTCGATGAAATCATTGAAGACAAGCCCCAATACCACGGCAGGCACAGTACCTACCACCAAACGGGCATAGAAATCGAACATCGCCTTCCAATAAGTCTTCTCACCTGTCTTCACTGCATCTGGATAGAAGAATCTCTTCCAATACAGGCAGATGACAGAAAGAATAGCGCCAAACTGAATGATGACAGTAAAGGCGTTGACAAACTTATCCTGGATATCTACACCCAGCAAATTTTCTGCAATAATCATGTGACCTGTACTCGAAACAGGCAAGAACTCGGTCAATCCCTCTACGATAGAGATAATGATTGTCTGAATAAAATCCATCTAATTTATAAATATGTATATAAACTATTAACTGTTAATTCTCTTTTTTACTTTATCATCTTGCTTTATTCGTCCTTTGGCTTGCGAATAACCGCATAGATGATCGAGAGGAAACCAATCAGGGTAACGGTTGGTGCCACTACAATACGGCGAGTACTGAAAATATCAGCATCGAAAGAGTGCTCGTTAGAGCCAGCGCCGCTCATCAGGAGGAAACCGATGATGACAATTGCCATACCAATTGCCAACAAGATGAAGTTCATCTTGTCAAATGCTAAATTCTTCTTATCCATTATATATAATGTTTAATGTGTAATGTTTAAATCTTATACAAATCTCCCGCCTTCATCTTGAGGAACTTGTTCACCGAGATGCTGGCACAGAGAGCTGTGATGATGATACCGAAGAGGAAGACCGAACCGCCTGTGATGGTAAGTTCCTGCCAGCCGAGCACATTGACCAGTTCCGGCTCGTGAAGCGACCAGGCATAGAGGCATCCACCGAGGAAACCATCGGCAAGCAAAGCCGCAATCACACCTACCAATACAGCCCTCTTGATGAAAGGCTTGCGGATGAAGCCCCAGGATGCACCCACCAGCTTCATGGTATGGATGGAGAATCGGCGGGCATAGATGCCCAGTCTCACCGTATTGTTGATAAGCGAGAACGAGATAAAGGTAAGCAGGGCGGCTACGATAAGAAGACCGATGCTTATCTTGGTGAGCGAATTGTTCACCTGTTCTATCAGGTCGTGCTGATAATTTACTTCCGACGCGCGAGTAACTTTTCAGCTCTTTGGCTATCCACTTCAGGGAATCATTATTGGCATAATCCGCCTGTGTCGTGATTTCGATAGATGGCTGGAAAGGGTTCACACCGGCAAATTCGCTAGGATTGGTACCCAGATCGCGGGTAGCCTCCTTCAATGCCTGTTCCTTGGAGATATAGGTCAGACCTTTCACGTAAGGACGGGCCTTCAGGCGCTTACACATCTGCAAGCCCTCAGGATTGGTAACATCCTGCTCGAGCATCACCTGTACCACCAGGTTCTCCTTGACATAGGAAGAGAGGTTTCTTCCCATCAATACGGAAAAGATGACCAATCCCAACAAAACAAGCACCATGGCGGTGCTGATGCATAAAGTAACAACCTGCAATCCACGATGATTGCGAGGCTTATATTGTTTCTTTCTCATTTCTAAATCTATTTATTTTCAGACCGGAAGGGCGTAATTACCCAAATTGTTTGCAAAGATACACATAAACGAAGAGATAACAAAATAAAATTGCATTTATTTGCATTTATTCAATTAATTATTAAGGGAACAGAGATTCGCCGCATAAGGTACTTGTCTCTATTATAGTATGTGATTGATGATGGAATAGATTGATTTTACGACTACCCTTAATAGAATTTGTGGATATCATAAGATGAATTTGTTACTACCATTAATAGATTTTGTTGCTAAGCCTAAATGATTTCTTCGTTCAACGACGTTGAATCTCCGTTCATAGACGTTGAACGTACGTTCAGCGACGTTGAATGTGCGTTCAACGTCTATGAACGGAGATTTTATACTATACACACATAAAAAGGGCCGACCTCACGGCCAGCCCTTTCAAGATACTGAGTAAAATTCAAATAGGTATGACTTGAATTTTAACTAAACATAATAGTAACCGAAGGATTCAAATCCTTCTACGCATATTTTACATCTTAGTGATGACACCCTTCTCTGAACTCTCCAGGAACTGGATGATGTTCTGAATCTCCGGACCATCTGGCACCTGATCCTTGATCTGGTTGATGGCATCGAAGAGGGATGTCTGACCATGGAATACCAGTCGATAGGCATTCGCAATGTGCTTGCGAACCTTCTCGGTAACATCGGCTGCTTCCATGATGATGGTGTTAGGACCTGCATACTTCACAGGCTTTCCACCGGCAATGATATAAGGAGGAACATCCTTTGAGAAGGTAGTACCTGCCTGAATCATCGCCAGGTCGCCTACTCGGGTCTTGGCGTTCTCTACTACGGATGTTGAGTAGATCACGCCGTTACCAATCACGCAGTCGCCCGCAATCTTGGTACCATAACCGAATACGCAACCATTGCCGATTACAGTATCGTGAGAGATATGGGCACCTTCCATCAGGAAGTTGTTGTTGCCCAGAATGGTCTTGCCACCCTTGTGAGTACCACGGTTGATAACCACGTTCTCACGGATGGTATTGTTGTCGCCAATCACTACCTCACTCTCCTCACCGGTAAAGTTGAAATCCTGTGGGAGGGCAGCGATAACGGCTGCCTGGAACACCTTATTATTATTACCCATGCGAGTACCGTTCATGATGCTCACAAATGGATAGATGGTACAGTTGTCGCCGATGACCACATCGTCCTCGATATAGGCGAATGGGTAGATCTTGCAGTTATCTCCAATCTTTGCCTTTGGAGAAACCTCTGCCTTTGGACTTATTATACTAGCCATAACTATAAACTATTAATTATTAACTATAAACTACTTAGCTCCTCCACCCAATGCATAGTAGAGATTCACTACTGCCTGCATCTTGTAGAAGTCATCAGCTACCTTAGAGAGCTGTACGTTGAGCAATGAAGACTGAGCCTGGATAACCTCCAGATAAGAACCGCCAGCCTCTGACATCAACTTACGTGTATCCTCTACGTTCTGCTCGAGTACGGCGATGCGCTTTGCCTCCACCTTACCCTTCTCGTCAGAATAGTTGTAGAGCACGAGAGCATTGCTTACCTCGCTACCAGCCTTCAGTACGGCATCCTGCCAAGTATTGTAAGCCTGCTCATACTGCATCTTAGCCACCTTCAATCCAGCAATGATTCTACCATTCTGGAAGATAGGCTGAACCAATGAACCAACAGCAGAAAGCAACCACTTACCTGGGTTCACGATGCCCATACCACCAGAGTTGGTGAATGCACCTGTACCGGAGATGGTGAGAGATGGATAGAACTTGCTGCGGGCAGTCTCTACGCCATAGAAGCACTGAGCCAGATTCATCTCGGCAGCGTGGACATCGGCACGGTTGTTGAGCAACTGGATGCCTACGCCTGTAGAGAAGGTTGCAGGAAGACTCTGATTCTCCAACTTGCCACGGGCGATGGAATGAGCCTGGTCGCCGATGAGGAGACTCAGGGAGTTCTCTGTCTCGCGAATCTGACGCATCAGGTCGGTCTTCTGAGTCAACACAGCATAGTAGTTGCTCTCGGCAGCCTGAACAGAAGTGCCGCGATAACCGAGCTTGGTATCCTTCAGCACCTTCATCATCTCCCAAGTGTCCTTGGTCAAGCCTTCCATATTGTTAACCAGCTCCACCTGCTTGTCGAGCATCAACAGGGTATAATACATGTTGGCGATGTTGGCGATGAGGTTGGTCTTGACAGACACCTGATAGTCTTGCAACTGGAGCAGCGCCATCTGGGCACTGCGCTTCTGAGAGAGCAGGTTGCCGAAGAGGTCAACCATCCAGCTGGCAGTGATAGGCATGCTGTAAGTCTTGGTAGCAGCCTGACCGTCCCAGGAAGCGATGGTTCCCTGAGGAGAGAAAGACAAAGAAGGCACGAACGCCAACTTGGCACACTTCAGCTGCTCCTCTGCCATCTTCACGTTCAAAGCCGCATTGAGCAGGTTGACATTGTTGTTCAATCCCTTCTCGATGATCGACTGAAGCTGAGGGTCGGTGAAGACGCTGCGCCAAGGGATGTTGGCGAAGGTAGTAGTATCCTTTACAGCCAAAGTATCTGTATCAGAAGCTACATCGCGAACGATGCCGCTGGTCTTCACGTCAGGACGCTCATACTTTCCGTAGAGAGTCTTGCAGCTGCTCAGAGAGAGCGCTGCGAGACCCAATATGATGATATTTAAATTCTTTTTCATTGTTTCCTTTGAAGTTACATTGCGTTATTACTTCTTCTCGATACCCTTTCTGTGCTGAGCAGCGTTAGCATACTGCACCAACTCGGCAGCAGCCTCCTCGTTCAACTCATCCTCGAACTTCAATGGAGTCAACTTCTCCTGCAACCACTGGAAGACTGCGAAGAGAGCAGGAACCACGAAGATCTGACAGAGAGTACCAATCAACATACCACCCACGGCGGCAGCACCCAGGGTCTGGTTACCATTCTTACCTACACCTGATGCGAACATCAGAGGCAACAGACCGATAACCATCGCCAGAGAGGTCATCAGAATAGGACGGAGACGGGCACCGGCACCCAGGATAGCTGAGTACTTGATGGCCATACCCGTACGACGACGCTCGAGGGCGAACTGTACGATCAGGATGGCGTTCTTAGCCAACAGACCGATCAACATAATCAACGAAATCTGCATGTAGATATCGTTAGAGTGACCGAAGATATTGGTGAAGATGAACGCACCAGCCAAACCGAATGGGATAGACAATACTACAGACAATGGCAAGATGTAACTCTCGTACTGGGCACTCAAGATCAGGTAAACGAATACGATACAGAGTGCGAAGATCAGACCTGTAGAGTTGCTTGATTCAGCCTCAGAACGGGTCAGACCAGAGTACTCATAACCATAACCCTCTGGCAATGTCTCCTTGGCAACCTCAGCAATCGCCTTCATACCGTCACCGGTAGAGTAACCGCTGTTAGGAGTTACAGAAACATCCATAGAGGTAAACAGGTTGAAACGGGTGATGTTAGCAGGACCATAAATCTTCTTCAGGGTCACGAACTCGCTTACAGGAGACATGGTGCCATCAGCACAACGTACATAGATCTTGCTCAGATCGTCTGGACGCATACGGCTCTCAGGACCAGCCTGAATCATCACACGGTAGAGCTTACCATAAGCATTGAAGTTAGATGCGTAGAGACCACCGAGGTAACCCTGCATTACAGAGAGTACAGAAGATGGAGAGATACCAGCCTGCTTGGTCTTGGCAACATCTACATCCACCATATACTGTGGGTAGTTAGGGTTGTACTGAGTCTGAGCGGTCTGAATCTCAGGACGCTTGTTCAACTCAGCCAGGAACTTCTTCACATTATCAAAGAACTTATTCAAGTCACCACCGGTCTTATCCTGCATAGTCATGGTAATACCATTCTGCATAGAGAAACCGGAGATCATAGGTGGAGCAAAGGCAAGAACCTGTGCATCCTTGATGGCAGCAGTCTGCTTGTAGATCATACCCAACACAGAAGTATATTCCATTGGGTTGACAAACAGCGCCTCAATACCGCCACCGGTACAAGCCTCCTTGATACGGTGGAAGAATCCACCCGGACGCTCCTCGAATGGCTTCAGCTTCACGATGATAGTACCCTGGTTAGAACCGGCACCACCGATAAAGCTATAACCCATGATGGCGTTACGGGTTGCGATGGCTGGGTTGCTAGCCAGCATCTTATCTACCTGCTTTACCACCTCTGCAGTACGTTCCTGAGAAGTACCAGGAGCTGTAGAGATACAAGCGAAGATAGTACCGGTATCCTCATCAGGCACCAGACCCGTCTTGGTAGTACCCATCAGGGCAACCAGACCTACGATACTGACAGCCACCAGGCTACCAGCGATGATGCCATGGTTGATAACCCACTTGACACCACCCTTATATTTATTGGTAATCTTATCAAACTGATAGTTGAATCCTGCGTGGAATCGGTCCACGAAAGACATCTTCTTCTCGTGACCCTCCTCGTGTGGCTTCAGCAACACGGCACAAAGTGCAGGAGACAGAGTCAACGCATTGATAGCCGAAATAACGATAGATACAGCCATGGTTACACCGAACTCACGGTAGAAGTAACCGGAAGTACCACCGATGAATGACACAGGAACGAACACGGCAGACATCACCAATGTAATAGAGATGATGGCGCTGGAAATTTCGTTCATCGCATCGATAGATGCAGTAAGGGCACTCTTGTAACCCTGGTCGAGCTTGGCGTGAACCGCCTCGACCACCACAATGGCATCATCGACCACAATCGCAATGGCCAGCAGCAGGGCTGACAGCGTAAGCAGGTTGATGGAGAATCCGAAGATCCAGAGGAAGAGGAACGTACCAATCAAAGCCACAGGTACGGCAATCATAGGAATCAGCGTAGAACGGAAGTCCTGCAAGAAGATATACACTACGATGAACACCAGTACCAGAGTGATGATCAAGGTGAAGATTACCTCCTCGATAGATGCGAACAAGAACTCGGTAACATCCATCAGGATGACATTCTTCAACCCTGGAGGATAACTCTTCTCCAGTTCATCCAACGTCTTCTTTACGTCGCTGGCAATCTGGGTAGCGTTGGAACCCGCAATCTGCTGAACCATACCCATCACGGCAGGCTGACCATCATTGAGCAGGTTTACGTTATACTGCAAACCACCCAACTCAACCTTGGCAATTTCGCCCAGACGGAGAGTCTGACCGGAAGTATTGCTCTTGATGAGGATGTTCTCATACTCCAATGGAGTCTTCAAACGACCCTTGTAACGCAAGGTATATTCATACTGCATATCAGAGCTCTCACCAAAGCTACCAGGGGCAGCCTCGATATTCTGCTCTGACAAAGCCTGAGAAACATCAGAAGGAACCAGTCCGAACTCCTTCATCTTCTCTGGCTTCAACCAGATACGCATAGAGTAGTTACGGGTAGAAGGGCTCTGCACATCACCCACACCATTGATACGCTTCAACTGAGGAATGACGTTGATCAGGGCGTAGTTGGTAACAAACTGGTCGTCATAACGGCCATCGTCTGTAGTCAGAGCGAACATGATAACGTTGGAACTCTGTCGCTTGGTTACGGTGACACCCACCCTGGTAACCTCGGCAGGCAGCAGAGACTGCGCCTGAGATACACGGTTCTGTACGTTGACCGCAGCCATATCAGGGTCAGAACCCTGCTTGAAGTAAACGGTGATCTGAGCAAAACCAGAGTTAGACGCAGAAGAGGTCATATAAGTCATGTTCTCCACACCGTTGATACTCTCCTCCAGCGGAGCAACGACTGAGTTCAACACCGTCTGGGCATCTGCACCCGTATAGGTAGCAGTTACCGTGATGGTAGGCGGCGCGATATTCGGATACTGCTCGATAGGCAGCGATACCAAGCCGATAATACCCAGCAAGACGAAGAAGATGGAAACCACCGTCGAAAGTACCGGGCGCTTTATAAAGTTTGTAAATGACATAATTTACTATTTTTCTTTATACCTTATTATATATTACTTCTTTCCGCCCATAGCAGTAGCGAAGGCATGAGCGTTATCCTGAGACTCAGCCAACTTGGCAGCCTCAGCAATCTTCTGATTGTAGCGCTCCAGAGTGATAGGCTTGATCTGCTGGCCATCGGTCAACTTGGTGATACCCTTCAATACGATGCGGTCGCCTACGTTGAGACCAGAAGTTACGATATAGTTCTTGCCATCATCCTGTGGATTTACCTTGATCTCAGAATACTTCACCTTGTTATCCTTGGTTACCACGTAAACGAAGATCTTATCCTGCACCTGAGAGCAAGCCTCCTGAGGGATGACGATAGCACTGTTATGATCGTTAGGAACCACGATAGAACCTGCACCACCACTCTTCAGCAACTTCTCTGGGTTAGGGAAGTGAGCGATGAGAGAGATAGAACCAGAAGTAGCATCGATGACACCACTCATCTTGACCACCTTACCTGGGTGATTATAGATAGAACCGTCAGCCAACTGCAGCTTAACAGCTGGGAACGCAGCGATAGCAGCCTGAACACTACCATTGGTCTTAGACATGCTCAAGATCTGAGACTCGGAGAGTGAGAAGAACACTTCCATGGTGCTGATATTGGAAACAGTGGTCAAAGCCTGACCAGAAGCGCTTACCAAAGCACCTACCTTGAAAGGAAGGCTACCTACAACACCAGCTGAAGGACTGGTAACGGTACACCAAGCCAACTGCTCACGGGCTGAAGCCAGAGCTGCCTCTGCCTGAGCCACCTGTGCCTTGGCTGTAGCCAAGCTGTTGGCTGCAGTAGAAAGCTCGTATTCACCGATAATCTTGCTATCATACAATTTCTTATTATTCAGGTAAGTCAACTTTGCAGTGTTAGCCTGAGCCTTGGCTGTATTGACAGCGGCAGCAGCTGAACGGACAGCAGCCTGATAAGTCTCACTATCGATAGAGAACAAAGCCTGACCTGCTGAAACAGTCTGACCCTCATGTACAAAAACCTTTGTAATGAAGCCAGAAACCTTAGGACGAACCTCTACATCCTGAATACCCTTGATGGTAGCAGGATAGGTAGTCTGCAATGCGGCGCTAGAAGTACCGATGGTAGCCACGGCAAACTCATCATCGCCGAAGTCTGGTAAACCACCCTTCTTACTTCCACCACATGATGTCAAAGTTGCGAGTACACAAACTGCTGCAACGAACAAAACGTTTTTAATTTTCATACCTATTTTTATATTATAATTTATTATTTTTGTCATACCTTAATATATACATACCGCCCTCTGGCGGAACTCAAAGTTGATTTTGAGTTTTAAAACGCTGCAAAATTACTAATAATATATGAATAACGGCTCGCATGGAGCCGTTATTTAACAAAAATTATTCTCTATTTAAGTTTTCTACCATAGTCAAGCCCATATCCTGTGCCTTATTCATCAGAAGTTCCATCAATGGCTCACGCTCGTTAGCCACCTTATTATCCAGTACGGCATCCTTGAGATACTGCTTCAGCACGCCTACTTCGCGGCATGGCTTGAGCTGGAACATCTCCATAATCTCATTACCATCGATGCATGGCTGGAGAAGTCGCTTATAATCACGATCTTGCAAATCCACCAGCTTCTCACGCACCATTCTGAAGTTGTCTAGGAACTTCTGCTTACGCACCTGGTTCTTGCTGGTGATATCTGCCTCGCAAAGCGTCATCAGGTCGTTGATGTCGTCGCCTGCATCGTTCAGCAGTCGGCGAACAGCACTATCGGTTACTTCCTCATCCGCTATCACGATAGGACGCATGTGGAGTTCCACCAGCTTCTGCACGTACTTCATCTTGGCATCCATCGGAAGCTTCATACGGCGGAAGATGCCTGGAATCATCTTGGCACCTATTATATTATGACTGTGGAAAGTCCAGCCGATATTGTTATCCCATCGCTTGCTCTTCGGTTTGCCGATGTCGTGGAAGAGCGCTGCCCAGCGGAGCCAGAGGTTATCGCTATGCTTGCATACATTCTCCAGCACCTCCATCGTATGGTCGTAATTGTTCTTATGCGCTCTGCCATTGCGGGTCTCCACCTGGTCCATCGCCACCAGTTCCGGCAGGATGAGGTCGAGCAGACCGGTATCCTTAAGATAATAAAAACCGATGCTTGGATGCTTGGAGAGCATGATCTTGTTCATCTCGTCGCAGATACGCTCGCCACTGATAATCTTCAGCCGGTCGGCATTGCGTGAGAGTGCCTCGTAGGTTTCATCCTCTATCTGGAAGTTGAGCTGGGTGGCAAAACGCACACAGCGCATCATGCGGAGCGGGTCGTCGGAGAAGGTGATATCCGGGTCGAGCGGAGTGGCAATGATGCCGTCTTCCAAATCATAGACGCCGTCAAACGGATCGACGAGTTCTCCAAAACGGTCTTTGTTCAGGCACACCGCCATGGCATTGATAGTAAAGTCACGACGGTTCTGGTCGTCCTCCAAGGTACCATCCTCCACTATCGGCTTGCGGGAATCGCGGTTGTAGCTCTCCTTTCGGGCACCCACGAACTCCACTTCAGTATCCTTATACTTCACCTGTGCTGTTCCGAAATTGAGGAACACTGAGAGATGCGCCTT
>OICB01000863.1_pt1 | contig 14797 bp, 8 predicted proteins | sample 1581121 | NCBI WGS metagenome assembly OICB01 (sample SAMEA3882544, study PRJEB24775) | human gut metagenome | biome: human-associated habitat; feature: intestine environment; material: feces | place: Netherlands | collected 2009/2010 | reverse complement strand
TTTTAGATACTATTCAGCACGATATGCTTGAAAGAGCAAGAAAGCACAGAGATTCTCATACTTATACTGCTCACAATATGGAAGAATTTGCAAAGACAGTTAAGGAAACTCCTGGTTTTGTAAAGGCTATGTGGTGTGGCGATGAAGAATGTGAAAACAAGATTAAGGAAATGACAGGTGCTACATCAAGATGTATGCCTTTTGAACAGGAACATATTGATGATAAGTGCGTTTGCTGTGGTAAGCCAGCGAAGACTATGGTTTACTGGGGTAAGGCATACTAATATATTTGTGATTTTAGAGTATCGCTTGACGGTTGTTGGGCGATACTTTTTTTATTGACAAATTTAATTTTTAGGTTATAATATATATAACTTAAAATTTGAAAATGGAATTTTTCGAACTTTAATAGGCTATATATGTATATATAGTGTGCGAAATTGTGACTTTTCGATAATAAAGGAGTGGTTTTTTGAACTATGAACTTCTATCATCATTGTATTATAAAAGTAAAAATGAATATGAACAGGAATATAATAACAGATTTAACAGTATAGCATCTAAAAGGCTTAACATCAGTATAGAAGAAAATCAATGTTTTTATATACTTACAGAGGAAGTAGTAAACAAACTTTATAATGTAATGGTGTTAAATCAAGAATTAAACAAACTGACTTCTGAAATTCCTGGAATAGCATTACAGCAATATATAAAAAAATGCCTTATTGATGAAATTGTTCTTACAAATGAAATAGAGGGTGTTGTAAGTACAAGAAAAGATATAAATGAAATTCTTGAAAATGTAGAAGATAAAAATAAAAGACTTACAGGATTGGTAAACAAATATCTAAAACTATGTAGTGAAGAAAATATTGACATAATCACTTGTAATGATGTAAGAAATATATATAATGACCTTTTGTGGGAAGAAATTAGTGAAGATGATAAGTTGAATTTGCCTGACGGAGTTTATTTTAGAAAAGAGGGAGTAGATGTACTTTCTCCATTTAAAAAGGTAATACACAAGGGTGTAATGCCAGAGGAAAAAATAAATTTGATGATGACACAGGCATTGAATATTTTAAATGATAGGGATATTATACCTATTTTAAGAATAGCAATATTCCATTATTTATTTGGATATATTCACCCCTTTTATGATGGTAATGGCAGAACAAGCCGATTTATAAGCAGTTATCTTTTGTCAAAGGAATTAAATACACTAACAGGCTTTGGACTTTCTTATGCAATAAAGGAAAATATATCACAGTATTATAAGGGTTTTAAAACAGTAAATGAAAAGAAAAATAAAGGGGATTTGACACCTTTTATAATTTCATTTTTGGATATTTTGTCAAAGGAATTGGAGAGCTTAAATAATTCTGTTATTAAGAGGATAAATATTATAAATAGATATAGCAAAATTATTGAGGTTATGGAGAAAAAAGATAAACAGAAACAAAATATAATTTTTGTCATTTTTCAAGAAACCCTTTTTGGTGAAGCTGGTATAGATGTATCTAGTCTTGTGGAATTCACAGAAACCTCTAAATATAAGGTTACACAGGTGCTAAAGGAATATGATGATATGCTTATAAAAAATAAAATAGGCAGAAAAAATTACTATAGCTTTGATTTAGATGATGTTGATAAAAAATATTTGGATTAAATAAAAATGGAATGTGCGAAATAAACACATTCCATTTTTGTCATTTTAAAAGTCAAAATCGTCAGAACCAAAATCATCAGAGCCAAAGTCGTCAGAACTGAAATCGTCAGAATCAAAGTCATCGTAATCGTCTACATCAATGCCGGCATCTTCCAAAGCCTCTCGTTTTTCATCATCGTCCATTAACTCGAATTCATCTTTGGTAATACCAGTAAAAGACAGGTCTTGGTACAAATCATCATCGTTCATAGAAATATTAGATGAGTTACCGCCGCTTAAAAAATCAAATTCCATGGCTTTTTCTGTTGAATTAAGCTCGCCATCTCTGTCAAAGTCAAACATACTGTCTATTGGATTATCCACTTTATCGTCCCAAAATCCCATAAAAAACATCCTTTCATAATAGCTAAATATAACTTCTCTGTTCTATGATTAAACTATACCACAGTTATTGTCCCATAATTGTCCCTTATAACCGAAATTTAAAAAATTTAATAAATAAAATTGTATTCAGAATAAATTATGACCTTAATTTGTGACTTGACACATCAAACTCAATATAAAAAGCAGTAGATGAATTATCACCTACTGCTTTTTAAAAATGTTATTTTAAATTTTCAATACACTTTTTATTTAATTCAATAAGGCTCTTGATATATGCTTCTGATGGACCACCAGGAACAGTTCTTGTATTAACACAAGTATCAAGGTCAATAGCCTTATAAATATCTTCTGTAAATACATCGCTTACAGCCTTGTATTCATCAAGTGTAAGGTCATCGAGGTTCTTATTGTTATTAATAGAGTAGAGTACAAGCTGACCAATAATAGCGTGAGCATCTCTGAAAGGTACACCCTGTTTTACAAGCCAATCGGCAGCATCAGTAGCATTCATAAAGCCTTTTCTAGCTGCATTACGCATATTGTCCTTGTTTATAGTCATAGTGTCTACCATTCTTGTAAATACTGGAAGACACATTTTAAGTGTATCTACTGCGTCAAATACACCTTCTTTATCTTCCTGCATATCCTTATTGTAAGCAAGAGGGATACCTTTCATTACAGTAAGCATAGCCATAAGATGACCGTAAACTCTACCTGTCTTACCTCTTATAAGTTCTGCCATATCTGGATTTTTCTTCTGTGGCATAATTGAAGAACCAGTAGAATAAGCATCGTCCATTTCAACGAATTTGTACTGCTGAGAATTCCAAATGATGATTTCTTCACAGAAACGAGATAAGTGCATCATAATCATTGAGAAAGCACTTAAAAGTTCAATAACGAAATCTCTGTCACTTACACCGTCCATAGAATCAAGAGTAATAGCATCGAAACCAAGCTGTTCCTTAACAAATTCTCTGTCTAATGGATAAGTTGTAGCAGCAAGAGCACCAGAACCTAAAGGCATAACATTTGTTCTCTTGTATGTATCAGAAAGTCTGTCATAATCTCTCTTAAACATTTCAACATAAGCTAAAACATGATGAGCAAGTGTAACAGGCTGTGCGTTCTGTAAATGAGTGTAGCCAGGCATAACAGTATTGATATTTCTTTCAGCAATATTGTTAAGTACAGTAATAAGTTCCTTAACAAGTGCCTTAATATCAACAATCTGTTCCTTGAGGTACATTCTGATGTCAAGAGCAACCTGGTCATTTCTACTTCTACCAGTGTGAAGTCTTTTACCTACATCACCAATACGGTTAATAAGTATAGTTTCAACATTCATATGAATATCTTCTGCCTTTTCATCAAAAGTAACCTTGCCAGCCTCAATATCTGCTAAAATTTCTTTTAATGTTTTTATAATAAGGTCAGAATCTTCCTTTGGAATAATATTCTGCTTGCCGAGCATTGCTGCGTGAGCACAGCTGCCTAAAATATCTTCTTTGTACATTCTGCTGTCAAAAGATATTGAGCTGTGAAAATGGTCTGTAAAGCTATCAGTGGATTTTGTAAATCTGCCACCCCAGAGTTTCTTTTCGCTCATAGTGAAGTCCTTTCTTTTTCAATAGTAATGTTTTTATATTTAGATGCCAAATATAAGCTGTCAACAATGTCGAGGACAAATATTAACTGCAATATAATATGGACAACAGTTTCAAATAAAGTAATTTTCTTTTTATTATAAAGAAAAAGTACAAACAATATACTGTAAACAGATGTTGACATTAATGAAATATATAAAAAGCGTACCCCAAATCGTGTACAAATAAATGCTGCCGAACCAAGCATCATCAAAGGGAGAAATGCAATAGCAAGTACTAAAAGTGTTAATATCTGAAATGGGATAAATAAAAGTTTATATTTTTTTGGTTTTAAGTACAAATCGGCTATACTAACTTTGCCTTTATTAATATTCAGTATATTAGATACAATGCTCATAGCAAATGAAAGATATGTAATAAATATACATAAAAAACCTAACACCATAAGAATCAGCATAATTAAACCATCATTTTTAATATAATAATAAGTATAAGCAATATACAATATGATATTAATATAAGCTAATATAGCACTTGCTTTAAGTAAATCAACATCAATTAGTTTTCCCCATAATTTTTCTCCATAATTTTTCCCCATAATTTTTTACCATAAAAATACCCCTTAACTATAAAATAGTGGGCGAGAACTTCGCCCACTATTATTATATAGGAATATTAATTAATTGGCAATAATTACTTATTCTTCTTATTAGCCATCATCATAGCTCTAACCTTTAATGGAAGACCCATAAGGTTGATGAAGCCTTCAGCATCCTTGTGGCTGTAAAGTTCGCCAGTTGTGAAAGATGCGATTTCAGCATTGTAAAGGCTGTATTCAGATTCAACACCAGCACTAATGATGTTACCCTTGTAAAGCTTTAACTTAGCAGTACCAGTAACATATTCCTGAGTAGAATCAACATAAGCTGCAATAGCTTCTCTTAATGGAGTGAACCATTCGCCTCTGTAAATAAGGTCAGCATACTTAGAACGAACTACTTCGCTGAAAGCTGTAGTTGCTCTGTCAAGGCAAAGGTATTCAAGGTCTCTGTGAGCTCTGTAAAGGATAGAACCACCTGGAGTTTCGTATACACCTCTTGACTTCATACCAACAACTCTGTTTTCTACAAGGTCAGTGATACCAACACCGTTTTCGCCACCAATTTTGTTAAGGTATTCAAGTAATTCAACTGGAGAAGTCTTCTTGCCATCAATAGCAACAGGAATACCCTTTTCAAATGTAATAGAAACATATGTAGGCTTGTCAGGAGCCTGTTCTGGAGATACGCCTAACTTTAAGAGTGAATCAAACTTAGGTTCGTTAGCAGGGTCTTCAAGGTCAAGACCTTCGTGGCTAATGTGCCAGATGTTAGAATCTCTTGAGTAAGAATCTTCTTTCTTCATAGGAACTTCAAGACCTCTGTCGATAAGGTACTGAATTTCGTCTTCTCTTGACTGAAGAGTCCACTTGTCATCTCTCCAAGCAGCAATAATCTGAAGGTGAGGAGCAAGAGCCTTAATAGTAAGTTCGAAACGAATTTGGTCGTTACCCTTACCAGTAGCACCATGACAGATAGCGTCAGCGCCTTCCTTTTCAGCGATTTCAACTAACTTCTTAGCAATAAGAGGTCTAGCGATAGATGTACCTAAAAGATACTTGTCTTCGTAAACACAGTCAGCCTTTACCATTGGGAAAATGTAGTCTGTGATAAGTTCGTCACAAACATTTTCACAATATAACTTAGAAGCACCCTGCTTTAAAGCCTTTTCTTCAAGACCAGCAGTTTCGTGTTCTGTAAGACCTACATTTACACAAGCTGCAATAATTTCTGGGTTGCCGTAGTTTTCCTTTAACCAAGGAATAATAACTGATGTATCAAGACCGCCTGAATAAGCAAGTACAATTTTCATTTTCAAATCCTCCTAAAAAATAATTTATATTTTTATTGATGTCATTATACAATATATACATAAAATATGCAAGGGGGAAAATTAAAAAAATATAGAAAAATCTAAAAAAATTAAAAATAATATAAAAAACACTTGCATAATATTCAGGTCAGATGTATAATTATGAAATAATTTTTGTACTGTACTTTTAGCAAAATAAGGTATATACTATATTCTGATTGGATATAATGTATATTTTTAAAAAATATATTGAATAAAATATGCAGATGCTTTGGAGGTTATTTATGATTAAGGTTGGTATAATCGGTGCAACAGGATACGCAGGCAGTGAACTTGTAAGACTTATTACTCAGCATCCAAAGGCTGAATTAGTAACAATGACAAGTCAGTCCTACGCAGGTCAGGAATACAAGGAAGTTTATTCTAATTACTCACATTTAGACTATGTGTGTGAAGAAGAACATATTGAAGAAATGGCTGAAAAATGCGATGTTATTTTTCTTGCACTTCCTCATGGCGTTGCAAGTAAGAAAATTAATGCAGATATATTAAGTAAGACTAAGATTATTGATTTAGGTGCTGACTTTAGAATACAAGATGTTGATGTATACGAAAAATGGTATACTACTCACTATTCTAAGGATATTTTACCAGAGGCTGTTTATGGTCTTTGCGAAATCAATAGAGATAAAATAAAGGGTAAGAGAATTGTAGCTAATCCAGGTTGCTACACAAGTTGTTCTATTCTTTCACTTTACCCACTTGTAAAAGAGGGTATGATTGACCTTTCTTCTATTATAATAGATGCAAAGTCTGGTGCTACTGGTGCTGGTAGAGGTCTTTCTCTTGGCAATCATTACTGTGAATTAAATGAGTCTGTAAAGGCTTACAAGGTAGCAAGCCACAGACATACTCCAGAAATTGAAGAACAGCTTTCTATTGCTGCTGGTCAGGATATAGTTCTTAACTTTACTCCTCATCTTATTCCTATGGACAGAGGTATTCTTGCTACTTGTTATGCAACACTTAACAAGAAATACACTTATGACGATATTAGAAAAGCATATGAAAAGCATTACGGTAATGAGCACTTTATCAGACTTACTAAGGAGGGTGTATTCCCAGAAACTAAGTGGGTTAAGGGTTCTAACTTTGTAGATATTGGCTTTACAGTAGACGAAAGAACAAACAGAGTTATTGTTATTGGTGCATTAGATAACTTATTCAAGGGTGCAGCAGGACAGGCTGTTCAGAATATGAATATTATTATGGGTATTGAGGAAACAACAGGCATTGATTATGTGCCTATTTTCCCAGCATAAAATAGGAGGTTATTGTATATGAAGGAAATTAATGCTAATGTTACAGCACCTATGGGATTTAAAGCCGGTGGTCAGGCTGTAGGTATTAAAAAAGTAAAAAAAGATATGGCTATTATTGTTAGTGAAAAGCCTTGTGTAGCATCAGGTTGTTTCACAACAAATGTTGTAAAAGCAGCTCCTGTTTTATGGGATATGGAGGTTGTAAAAAATCCAGTTTCTGGTGTAGTAGTAAATAGTGGTAATGCCAATGCTTGTACTGGTCAGCAGGGTATTGATGATGCTAAGGCTACAGCAGGTAAACTTGGTAGCCTTATTGGCGTAAATGCTGAAAATGTTTTAGTTTGTTCAACAGGTGTTATTGGTGTAAACCTCCCTATGGACAAAATGCTTGCCGGTGTAGACAAGGTATTCCCTACAATAGGCGATACAAAAGAATGTGGTGATATGGCAGCAGAGGCTATTATGACTACTGATACATATCCAAAGAAAGTAGCAGTTACTATTGAAGTAGGTGGTAAGGAAGTTACTATTGGTGGTATGGCTAAGGGCTCTGGTATGATTAACCCTAATATGGCAACAATGCTTTGCTTTATTACTACTGACTGTGCTATTGCTAAGCCTATGCTTGATAAGGCTTTAAAAGACGCTGTTGCAGACTCATTTAATATGATTTGTGTTGACGGCGATATGTCTACAAACGATACAGTTCTTGCTCTTGCAAATGGTATGGCTGAAAATACTGTTATTGATAGCGAAAACGAAGATTATACTAAGTTTGCTGAAGCACTTATGTTCATTACAAAGAGACTTGCTATTTCTTGTGCTGATGACGGCGAAGGTGCTACAAAACTTATGGAAGCAAATGTAAAGGGTGCTAAGAATGTTGAAGATGCAAGAAAAATTGCTTTAAGTGTTGTATCTTCTACACTTTTAAAGGCGGCACTTTTTGGCGAAGATGCTAACTGGGGTAGAGCTTTATGTGCTATGGGTTACAGTGGTGCTGACTTTGACCCTATGGCTGTTACTATTGATTTCAGAAGTGACGCAGGTACAATTAACCTTATGAATGAGGGTGTACCTATTGTGTTTGATGAAGAAAAGGCGTCTAAGATTTTAGCAGAACATAAGATTTATATTGATATGAAGCTCAAAGAAGGTGACGGCGAGGCAACAGCTTGGGGTTGTGACCTTACTTATGATTATGTAAAGATAAATGGTGACTATCGTTCATAAGAGAGTGACAAAACGGTATAAGTTCACAATTTTGGAGGAAATTTTATGAAAAGCATTATAAACAAGGCAGAGATATTAACAGAAGCATTGCCTTATATTAAGAAATTTTCTGGCATTACAGTTGTTATAAAGTACGGTGGTGCTGCTCTTGTAAATGAAGAAATAAAGTCTACAATTATTAAGGATATTGCCCTTATGAAGTTTGTAGGTTTTAAGCCTGTAGTTGTTCATGGTGGTGGCAAGGATATTAACAAGGCCCTTGAAAGAGTTGGTATTGAACCACAGTTTAAAGACGGTTTAAGAGTTACTGACGAAGAAACAATGGAAGTTGTTCAGGAAGTATTAGTTGGTAAGGTTAATAAGAGTCTTGTAACAGAGCTTTGCTTACAGGGTATCAATGCTGTAGGCGTTTGTGGTAAGGATTCCGGCTTTATGAAAGTTAAAAAGGCTACACCAAATGGCTTGGATTTAGGTCTTGTAGGCGAAGTAACAGAAGTAGATACTACACTTATTAATACACTTCTTGATAATGATTTTGTACCTGTTATTTCTACAGTTGGTGTAGATGAAGAAGGTAATAGTTATAATGTAAATGCTGACTATGCAGCTGTTGCTGTTGCTGGTCCTGCTGCTGGTGGTGCTGCTGCCGCTGCAGAAGAGAAGACTTCTTTCGATGTTGTATTGAAAGCAGCTGGTGCTAATAAATTAGCTATCGTTAAGTTAGTTAAAGAATTAACAGGTCTTGGCTTGAAAGAGGCTAAGGATATGGTAGATAGCGCTCCTAGTGCAATTAAGGAAGGTATCGCTAAAGCTGATGCTGAGGCATTGAAGAAACAGTTGGAAGAGGCTGGAGCTGAAGTTGAGCTTAAATAGTATTTATAACCTGGTTTCCAGGTGATTTGGTTAAGAGTCTCCGACTACGAAGACTCTTAACCTTTTTGTGTCTATAATTTCAATAAGTTCAATAAATTCCTTACTAGATGTCTTCAACAGCTGAAAACCAAAGAGTTAATTTTGCTTCGATAAAGAATCAGTTCCCGTATCCGGACTTTCTCGAAGTTCAATTGAAGTCGTTCCAAGACTTTCTTCAACTTGACACTCCTCCTGAAAAGAGAAAGAAGGAGGGATTGTATAAGGTATTTGCCGAGAATTTCCCGATTGCGGATACCCGTAACAATTTTGTGTTGGAGTTCTTAGATTACTATATAGATCCGCCTCGTTACTGTATCGATGAGTGTATCGCTCGCGGGTTAACCTATAGCGTGCCTTTAAAAGCGAAGTTAAAACTGTACTGTACGGACCCGGATCATGAGGACTTCGATACGGTGATCCAAGATGTATACTTGGGTCCGATCCCGTATATGACGGACAGAGGTACTTTCGTGATCAACGGCGCCGAGCGTGTTGTCGTGTCTCAGCTGCACCGTTCTCCGGGCGTATTCTTCGGACAAAGCACGCACGCAAACGGAACGAAGTTGTACTCCGCACGTATTATCCCGTTCAAGGGGTCATGGATCGAGTTCGCTACGGACATCAACAATGTGATGTACGCTTACATCGACCGTAAAAAGAAATTGCCTGTAACTACTCTTTTGAGAGCTATTGGTTTTGAAAGCGATAGAGATATTCTTGAAATCTTCAACCTTGCGGAAGAGGTGAAGGTAACGAAAGCAAACCTGAAGAAGTTTATCGGACGTAAGCTGGCCGCTCGTGTTTTGAAGACTTGGGTGGAGGATTTCGTAGATGAGGATACCGGTGAGGTGGTTTCTATTGAACGTAACGATGTAATCATCGACCGTGAGTCTGTATTGGATAGTGACAATATCGAGGCTATCTTGGATTCAGGCACGCAAAATATTTTGTTGCATCGTGAGGACCAGAATCTGTCCGACTATGCTATCATATATAATACGCTCCAGAAAGACCCGAGTAACTCCGAGAAGGAAGCTGTGTTGTATATCTACAGACAGTTGAGAAATGCGGAACCGGCTGATGAGGCTAGCGCACGCGAGGTTATCACGAACCTGTTCTTCTCAGAGAAACGTTATGATCTGGGTGAGGTGGGACGTTACAGGATCAACAAGAAGTTAGGCCTTACTACAAGCGCTGATGTTAAGGTCTTGACTAAAGAAGATATTATCGAGATCATCAAGTACCTGATCGAGTTGATCAACTCGAAGGCTATCGTGGATGATATCGACCACTTAAGCAACCGTCGTGTACGTACGGTTGGCGAGCAATTGTATAACCAGTTCGGTATTGGTTTGGCTCGTATGTCACGTACAGTTCGTGAACGTATGAACGTTCGCGATAATGAGGTGTTTACTCCGATTGATTTGATCAACGCGAAGACGATTTCTTCCGTGGTTAACTCTTTCTTCGGAACGAATGCCTTGTCTCAGTTCATGGACCAGACGAACCCGTTGGCGGAGATCACGCACAAGCGTCGTTTATCAGCCCTAGGTCCGGGAGGTTTGTCTAGAGAGCGTGCCGGATTCGAGGTTCGTGACGTTCACTATACGCACTATGGTCGTCTTTGTCCGATTGAGACCCCGGAAGGTCCGAACATTGGTTTGATCTCTTCTTTATGTGTATACGCTAAGATCAACGATCTTGGTTTCATCTCGACTCCGTACCGTAAGGTGGCAGATGGAAAGGTCGACTTCTCTGAGGAAGGCTTGCAATACTACACGGCGGAGGAAGAGGAAGAGTTGACAATCGCTCAAGGTAACGCTCCATTGGATGATAACGGTAAGTTTATCCGCGATAAGGTGAAGGCTCGTTTCGAGGCTGACTTCCCTGTTGTCCCTCCTTCTGAGATTGACTTGATGGACGTGGCTCCGCAGCAGATAGCTTCTATCGCGGCTTCACTGATCCCGTTCTTGGAACATGATGACGCTAACCGTGCGTTGATGGGATCTAACATGATGCGTCAGGCGGTTCCTTTGTTGCGTACGGACGCTCCGATCGTTGGTACCGGTATCGAGGCGCAGGTTGCTCGTGACTCTCGTACTCAGATTATGGCTGAGCGTGAGGGCGAGGTTGTGTTCGTTGATGCTACTTGTATCAAGATTAAATATGACCGCACGGAGGACGAGGAATTCGTTAGCTTCGAGGATGCGGTTAAGACATATAATATCCCGAAATGGCGTAAGACCAACCAAAGTACGACAGTCGATTTGAAACCGACCTGTCATCGCGGACAACGTGTGAAAGCCGGCGATATCCTTACCGAGGGTTACTCAACCCAGAAAGGCGAGCTTGCTTTGGGACGTAACGTGAAGGTGGCTTACATGCCTTGGAAGGGTTATAACTATGAGGATGCTATCGTGTTGAACGAGCGTATGGTTCGTGAGGACTTCTTTACGTCTGTCCACGTTGACGAATACATCCTTGAGGTACGTGAGACGAAGCGTGGTATGGAGGAATTGACTTCCGATATCCCTAACGTCAGCGAAGAGGCTACCAAGGATTTGGATGAGAGAGGTATCGTTCGTGTAGGTGCTCGCATCGAGCCGGGTGATATCTTGATCGGTAAGATCACTCCGAAAGGTGAGTCTGATCCATCTCCGGAGGAAAAGTTGTTGCGTGCTATCTTCGGTGATAAGGCGGGTGATGTGAAGGATGCTTCCTTGAAGGCTACTCCGTCTTTGCGTGGTGTGGTTATCGAGACCGCTTTGTTCTCGAAGGCTGTCAAGAAACGTAAATCCAGATTGACTGATAAGGCGATCTTGCCGAAGTTGGACGAGGAATACGAAGAAAAGATGGCTAGCTTGAAGACTTTGTTAGTTGATAAGTTGTTAGTGCTTACAAACGGCAAGGTTTCTCAAGGTGTTAAAGACTATATGAATACGGAGATTATCGCTAAGGGTGCTAAGTTTACCCGCAAATCTCTGGAAGAATTGGATTATAACTCCATCCAAGTAAGCAAGTGGACGGCAGACGCTCAGAAGAATGAGTTGATCAAGCAGGTTATCTTGAATTATTTGAAGAAGTACAAGGAGCTTGACGCTGAGTTGAGACGTAAGAAGTTCGACTTGACGATCGGTGATGAGCTGCCGACAGGTATCGTACAGATGGCTAAGGTTTATATCGCCAAGAAACGTAAGATTCAGGTAGGTGATAAGATGGCCGGTCGCCACGGTAACAAGGGTATCGTATCAAAGATCGTTCGTCAGGAGGATATGCCGTTCTTGGAAGACGGTACTCCGGTGGATATCTGCTTGAACCCGCTGGGTGTGCCTTCTCGTATGAACTTGGGACAGATTTTCGAGGCCGTGTTGGGTTGGGCCGGACGTGAGTTGGACGTTAAGTTCGCTACTCCGATCTTCGATGGTGCGACTTTGGATGATTTGAACGAATGGACAGACAAAGCTGGTATTCCTCGCTACGGTAAGTCTTACTTGTATGATGGTGGTACTGGTGAGCGTTTCGACCAACCTGCTACGGTGGGTGTGACTTACTTCTTGAAGTTGGGCCACATGGTTGACGATAAGATGCATGCCCGTTCAATCGGTCCGTACTCTTTGATTACGCAACAGCCGTTAGGTGGTAAGGCACAGTTCGGTGGTCAGCGTTTCGGAGAGATGGAGGTTTGGGCACTGGAAGCCTTCGGTGCCGCTCATGTTCTTCAGGAAATTCTTACGATTAAGTCTGATGACGTTGTAGGACGTTCGAAGGCTTATGAGGCGATCGTGAAGGGTGATCCGATGCCACAGCCGGGTATCCCTGAATCTCTGAATGTATTATTGCACGAGTTGAGAGGACTTGGTTTGAGTTTCACTCTGGATTAATTCAATAACAATAAAGAAGTAGGTGGGCTACGGCCCGTCTACTTTATCTATTGATAACTCTTTATAAATAAATAATATGGCCTTTAGAAAAGAAAACAAGATAAAGAGTAACTTTTCAAAAATAACCATCGGTCTGGCATCCCCTGAGGAGATCCTAGAGAACTCCAGCGGTGAGGTTTTGAAACCGGAAACAATTAACTATCGTACGTATAAGCCTGAGCGTGACGGTTTGTTCTGTGAGCGTATCTTTGGTCCGATCAAGGACTATGAGTGCCATTGCGGTAAGTACAAGCGTATCCGTTACAAAGGTATTGTCTGCGATCGTTGTGGAGTGGAAGTTACGGAAAAGAAAGTTCGTCGTGAACGTATGGGACACATCCATTTGGTGGTTCCTGTTGCCCATATTTGGTATTTCCGTTCTTTGCCTAATAAAATCGGTTACTTGCTAGGTCTTCCTACCAAGAAACTGGATTCCATCATCTATTACGAACGCTACGTCGTGATCCAGCCGGGTTGCGTAGACACGGTCGGTGAGTTAGACCTATTATCTGAGGAGGAATATCTGGATATTTTGGATAGCCTTCCAAGAGAAAATCAATTGCTAGAGGATACGGATCCGAATAAGTTCATCGCTAAGATCGGCGCTGAGGCTGTTTATGATCTGTTGGCTCGCTTGGACTTGGATTCTCTTTCTTATGAGTTGCGTCACCGTGCGAGCACGGACACATCTCAACAGAGAAAGAACGAGGCCTTGAAACGCCTTCAGGTAGTTGAGTCTTTTCGTGCGTCCAGAGGTCGTAACAAACCGGAATGGATGATCATGAAAGTGATCCCGGTGATCCCTCCCGAACTGCGTCCGTTGGTTCCGTTGGATGGTGGCCGTTTCGCTACTTCCGATTTGAATGATTTGTATCGTCGTGTTATTATCCGTAATAACCGTTTGAAACGATTGATCGATATTAAGGCTCCGGAAGTGATCTTACGTAATGAGAAACGTATGCTTCAGGAGGCCGTGGACTCTTTGTTTGACAACTCTCGTAAATCGAGCGCGGTTAAGACAGATGCCAATCGTCCGTTGAAGTCCTTGTCCGACAGTTTGAAAGGTAAACAAGGTCGTTTCCGTCAGAACTTGTTGGGTAAGCGTGTTGACTATTCCGCTCGTTCGGTTATTGTCGTAGGTCCGGAATTAAAGATGCACGAGTGCGGTTTACCGAAGAATATGGCGGCCGAGCTTTATAAGCCTTTCGTTATCCGTAAATTGATCGAACGCGGTATCGTGAAGACGGTGAAATCTGCCAAGAAGATCGTTGACCGTAAGGAACCGGTTGTTTGGGATATTTTGGAGTACGTAATGAAAGGTCACCCGGTATTATTGAACCGTGCCCCGACATTGCACCGTTTGGGTATCCAAGCGTTCCAGCCGAAATTGATCGAGGGTAAGGCTATCCAGTTGCACCCGTTGGCATGTACGGCATTCAACGCCGACTTCGACGGTGACCAGATGGCTGTTCACTTGCCGTTAGGTAATGAGGCTGTTTTGGAAGCTCAAATGTTGATGTTGGCTTCACACAATATCTTGAACCCTGCGAATGGTGCTCCTATTACCGTACCTTCTCAGGATATGGTGCTTGGTTTGTATTATATTACCAAGTTGCGCAAGGGTACACAAGGCGAAGGTTTGACTTTCTATGGTCCGGAAGAGGCTACGATCGCTTACAATGAGAAGAAGTTGGATATCCATGCTCCGATCCATGTTTACGTGGAGGATTTGGATGCGAACGGTAACTTGGTGAAGACGATGGTAGAGACTTCTGTAGGTCGTTTGATGGTAAATGAGTTTGTTCCGAAAGAGATTGGTTATGTAAACGAGGTGTTGGG
>OICB01000858.1_pt1 | contig 14882 bp, 8 predicted proteins | sample 1581121 | NCBI WGS metagenome assembly OICB01 (sample SAMEA3882544, study PRJEB24775) | human gut metagenome | biome: human-associated habitat; feature: intestine environment; material: feces | place: Netherlands | collected 2009/2010 | reverse complement strand
GTAGCTGAAGGAAGCAGTGCAACAGCTATGGGATATAAAACGCAGGCGAAAGGAAGCAATGCTCTGGCTGTGGGACATACGACGAGTGCTGAAGGAGATAATTCCCTTGTGGCAGGATATGCGACCAGAGCGGCAGGGGATAACTCCGTTGCCGTAGGCATCTTGTCCGTTGCTACAGGGGAAGGAGCATTGGCATCCGGAGTGTCTTCTTCGGCACGAGGTGCAAATAGTACCGCTCTTTCCGGCGGTATGGTCGGATCAAATGGAGCAAACTCCGTCGCCATGGGAGCGGGCGCTCAGGCACTGGTGCGGGACGCGGTCGCCATTGGCAGCGGATCGGTAGCAGATCGCGAAGCAGGCGCTGCTGGATGGGACCCGGGAAGCCGGGGATTTTCTTCCCGTATGGATCCCGCCTGGCGCTCTACGGCTAATGCTGTTTCTGTGGGGAATACAGATCAGAGAGTGACTCGTCAGATTACCGGGGTAGCAGCTGGCAGTGAAGACACGGATGCGGATTCCAATTACAATAATGACGGCGCCAAAGGCGAAAATGCTCTGGCGGCCGGTAGCTATGCTTCAGCATTGAAGGATTCCGTAGCTGTTGGTCGTGAAGCACAAGCAAATGATATGCGTTCCGTTGCGATTGGAATGGGAGCAAAAACATTTAGCAAAGCAGACAGTCAAGCCGCTATAGATACAGCTGGCGGCAATACGGCGATTGGGTACAATGCACAGGCCGGTGCGAAAGATCAATTGGGACTTGCTACAGCTGTCGGAAAGGATGCGAAAGCAACCGGCTGGGGCAGCAGCGCCTATGGGGTGGGGGCTGACGCGCACAGCAGCTGGTCGACGGCACTTGGGAATCAGTCCCGCGCCAATGAAACGAAAGGTATTGGCGGTACCGCAATCGGCACTACTGCCAGAGCAGACGAAGCCTATGCGACGGCTGTGGGGCTCGGCGCCGAGGCAACGGCTGTTAATTCCACGGCTCTCGGCATGCAGGCGAAAGCGACACAGAAAGATTCCGTCGCTTTGGGAGCCGGTTCCGTTGACCGTGCCGCAACAAAGGAAACCAAAGGAACGATTCCCCTCTCTGATGGAACGACCCGAGACTTTGGGAACTTTGCCGGCAACAATCCGACCGGTGTTGTCAGTGTAGGCGCGAAAGATAAAGAACGACAGGTGATCAATGTGGCGGCTGGAAAGGTCAGTGCGGACAGTACGGATGCCATAAACGGCAGCCAGCTGTACAGTCTGGCCGGTGAAGTCGGCAAGAACACTGAGGCGATTTCAAAGAACACCCAAGATATTCAAAACATCAAAAATACTAGTATGAAGTACGGCGGAGATACCGGGGATGTTATCAAAAAGAAAATGAATAACCAGGTGAACGTCATTGGTGGCATCCGTGATACGAGCAAACTGACTACTGCGGATAACATCGGCGTTGTGTCCGACGGAACGGACAATCTGAAAGTCCGTCTGGCAAAGAATCTCAATCTGGGCAATGACGGCAGTGTAACCACCGGAGACACCACCATTAACAACAATGGTGTCACCATCCATAACGGTCCGTCCATAACAAAAGACGGCATCGATGCCGGCGGCAAGACGATCAGCAATGTGGCAAATGGAACCAATGCCACCGACGCAGTAAACAAAGGACAGCTGGACGAAGCCGTAAGAACGACAAACAGCGAAGTAAGCCGGGTCGCTCATGGACTGGCTCGGTTGGATTCCCGGGTGAATAAAGTGGGTGCTAATGCGGCGGCACTGGCCGCTCTTCATCCGCAGGACTTTGATCCTGATGACAAGTGGGATTTTGCCGCAGGCTATGGGAATTATAAAGACGCTCACGCGGTGGCAGTCGGCGCTTTCTATCGGCCCAATGAAGATACGATGCTGTCAGTCGGCGGCTCTTTCGGCGGCGGTGAAAATATGGTCAATGCCGGTGTCACCTTTAAGCTGGGCCAGAAGAATAGCGTAGGTCGGTCCAAGGTGGCTATGGCAAAAGAAATTATTGATCTTAAAACAGAAGTACAGCTGTTAAAAAATCAGAACCAGACCATCTTGAAAGCGCTTCATGCAACGGGTGCACCGGGAGCGTCGACAACGGGCGTTGCCTTTTCGGACGTGCCTCAGGGTCACTGGGCGTATACCTATGTGAAGTCTCTGGCAGATAAAGGCTATCTGAAAGGATACCCGGATGGAGAATTTAAAGGGAATCTTGCCATGAGCCGCTATGAATATGCTGCCATTATTTATCGGGCCCTTCAGAATGGGGCACCGTTAGATGGCAACATGGTTCAGAGTATGAAGGAGTTTAAACCGGAAATTGAAGCGGCCCGGGAGGCAGATCGTTTCCGGGTAGACCGCATTTCCGGCAAAGACAACGATCGTCATAAAGTAGAACGTGTGCGCGTGAATAGCGCCGATAACAAAGCAGAGAAAGATTTCCGTGATGTGTACGGCAGTCATATTGTGAAATAAATGGCTTAAATAGAAAAGACAAGAACCGAAGCGGTAGATAGCTCTGGTTCTTGTCTTTTTTTGTTTCGTGCAAATAGTACTGTGAAGGAGTGCTGGGGAGTCATAGTCGATGAAATTTTGGCTCCAAGCATTACAGGTTCGCTTTTCTCTTTGTCTTGATAAGAAAAATTTCTTGAAAACATCTTGACAAGAAAACGCGGGGGGGGGATAATAAAATTTATAGAAAATTTTATAATTCCTGTAGGAGAAAGGAAGATTGTAATGAACAGGGTGTATCGAGTTATCTGGAGTGAAGTGAAACATGCGCATGTGGTCGTCTCTGAAATGGCGAAACGACAAACAAAAGGCGCTTCCTCTAAAGCAGTGAAAACCGCTTTGGTAGCTACTGTGGGAATGAGTTTTTTGCTGGGTGGTTATACAGCAAACGCGGCACCGGCAACAAACCCGGCTGGCGAAGGCCCCGGTGTGGCTATCGGGACAAGCAGCAATGCGCCGAAAGCGGAAAATGTGGCGATTGGCAACCATGCGACCATTTCCTACTCCAATGGAGCCAGCGCTGCGACGGGAGATGTGGTAATTGGAAACAACGCCCGTACGAATAACTATGTAAGCCAGGGCGGGGGCATTGCTATTGGTGCCGGTGCATTTTCGGAGAATATGGCAGGCACCCAGGAACAAGGATTTAATTTTAATCAAACGACCTTTACCGGATCGGGATTTTTAGGCTTGCAATCTCCCTTTATTCCTGCAGATCCCACTAAAGTGGTAACCGGGATAGCCATTGGACAAAATAGCTATGCTCGCTCTGGTAGTGTCATGTTGGGGACTCATAACTATAAAGGCGATATTGCAGACACCAATGTAGACACTGGTTCGGAAGCGAGTATGCGTTCCCATGAAGTCAGTGTTAATGCGACAACCATTGGCGTGAATAGTTTCAATAATTCTGCGTTTGGCGTGGTGAATGGAGCGTATTCTGCTATTACGGGGGCATATGATGGAGGCGGTTTCCGTTCCAATGCTTCTCAAAATTTCGGAGCTACCATTACAGGTTCTTTAAATAGCATTGAATCCAAAACTGCATCATCTAACTATTCAGGTGTAGGCAATAATATTGTTGGCGTGGCAAACAGGGAGTTCAATGCCAATGGGGCTTTGATTTTTGGGGCAGGTAATGAGATCACGAACTCTGTAACTACCGTTTCTGCACCTACCAGCAGCGGTAATTCACCAAAAGCTTTGCAGCAGACTTTGATGGGGGTTATAAAGAATGCTGAGGGCGGTGGTTCTACCATGGCTATGGGCGGAGGAAACAAAGCTGATTATACACAGAAAACACAGATTACCGGTGTCAATAATACGGTGACCGGTACAGCTGGCAATGTTGCTAAATTGAATTATGTATCCGGCTTTAAGAACACCGTAACCAATGCGTCCAATACCATTGTCATGGGTAACGAACATACCGTGACGGCCAATAATACGATTGCCATCGGCGGCCTTTCCAGTGCAGATACCCGTTCCGCGGCCAATACGACTTCTGTCGGGTATGATGCAAAAGTCAGCAAAGAAGGCGGAGTGGCTCTTGGCTACAAGTCCAATGCTACGGTAGATAAGGGGGCCGCAGGATATGATCCGGCTACGGGCATGGCTTCCGCAGAGACCAATTCCACCTGGAAGGCTACATCAGCAGCCGTTTCTGTAGGCGATGTGGGAAATGATATTACTCGTCAGATTACCAGTGTAGCAGCGGGCACAGCAGATACTGACGCTGTCAATGTGGCGCAGCTGAAAAAAGCCGTTGCCGGAGCTTCTGATGGGAATGATACGTTGGTAAGTAGTGCTAATGGGCTTAGCCTTTCCGGTAATACCCTTTCCATGAATGTTACTGATACTGCGGGAAATGCCGTAACAGGCTCCGTGGATTTGTCTGCTATTGCTGGTAGCGTAGATACGAGAAATACCGTAACTGCTGGAGAAAACGTTACGGTGGATGAAACTCCTAATACAGATGGAAGTTCTACCTATAAAATTAATGTGAAAACAGACGGGCAAATCACAAATGGCAATAAGGGAATTGTAACAGGTGGAACTGTATATAATGAGACCCGTGTAACGAATGATGGTTCCTATGTGAAGGCAGGGAATACAGCCGGACAAAATCTTTCTGTTTTGGACAGTCAAGTGAAGAATAATGCAGATAACATTACTAACCTGGATCATCGTGTGAATACCATAGGGAACAGCCTTACGAAATTGGATGACCGGGTGGACCGGGTTGGTGCAGGAGCAGCTGCTCTGGCCGCTCTTCATCCTCAGGATTTTGACCCGGATGATAAATGGGATTTTGCAGCAGGTTACGGTAATTATAAAGATGCCCATGCAGTAGCTGTAGGGGCCTTCTATCGGCCTAATGAAGATACCATGCTGTCTGTAGGTGGCAGCTTTGGCGGAGGCGAGAACCTGGTAAATGCCGGTGTGACCTTTAAACTTGGACAGCATAACCATGTAAGCCGTTCCCGTGTGGCACTGGCAAAGGATGTGCTGGAATTAAAGAAGATTGTAGCCAAGCAAGATGCGATCATTCAAAAATTCATGAGTGGCAAAATGGCTGGAGCTTCTCATGATGTGAATTTCCCAGATGTACCGAAAGATCACTGGGCTTACACTTATGTGAAATCTCTTGCCGACAGAGGGTATCTGGAAGGATATCCCGATGGTGAATTTAAGGGCGATCGTGCGATGACTCGTTACGAATACGCAACGGTTATTTATCGGGCTTTGCAAAACGGAGCACCGAATGATAGCAATATGAGTCGTGCCGTGGAAGAATTTAAGCCAGAACTCATCAAAGTCCAGGAAGTGGAACGTTTCCGTGTGGATCGTATTTCCGGTAAAGATAACGACCGGCATAAGATAGAACGGGTGCGGGTAAATGACAAGAATGACAAGGTGAATCACCAGCTTCGGGATGTGTACGGAAGCCATATTGAAAAATAACTTTTGCCAATAAAAAGCATAAAAGCATCTGTTGTTCCAATAGAATGACAGATGCTTTTCTTTATGGTAAAATAATGCTATCTTTTAATGTGTTTAATTGAGTTATTGTGACAAAAAAGGAGAGACACCCCATGAAATTGTTTGCAAGACAAGCTATTGCAGCTTCTCTGTTTTGTGCCGTTGCCTCTGTCAGTACAGCGTTTGCACAGCAACCTTTTACCAGTAGAAATGAACCACTGACACCAGCCATGGCATCTCGTGGTGAGATGGATGCTTTTCGAACGGACCTGGATGTCTATGTAAAGAACATTGACAGGGAAATAGAAAACCTGTTGATGCAGCGGAAAAGAGCTATTCAGAAATATAACAAAGCCGCCCAAAAGTATAATGAAGAAACTTTCTTTCACCAGGACAAAGTGCCTTATTATTCTTATCACTTTTATGACCACAGACATCATCGGAATGATTGTTGGAATAAGGAACGAACAAAAGAAAATAAGGATAAAACCCATGAACAACGTATGAATGAGCGTGTTGAGCATTTTATTGATGGCATGATGGATTGGTGAATGGTATGTTCAGAAAAATGGAGGAAAAGAAAATGAAAAAAATGATGGTAGCATTAGCAATTGCAACGGCAGCTTTTTCACCGGTTTCTTTTGCTGCAGAACAGCTGCAATCTGCAGAAGTTTCGGTTATATCTTATACTACGACTTCCTCTTATGTTGTAACGTATCAGGGAAAACGGTATATTTCCGGTGTCTATGAAAATACCTGGATGAATAACCACATGGCCAATCCGGAAACAAAAGTGTCTGCCTTTGTATATGACAAAAATAAAAAATGCAATGCAACGCTGGCAGAAGTTACTAATGTAACGACCTTAGCAGATATGAAAAAAGCTATTCAGGATGGAAAAGGGACCCTGTATAATTCAGAATGGAAAAAACTTGAATTGACAGAAGACTTCTTTCCAAAAGAGATGACTAAGAATTTTTACTTGGATACGGGAAAAGACGGAGTGGTCCTTGTTTTTCAGCCAGGAGATTTAGCTCCTTATTCGGAAGGGGTAACTTATGTGGTGGTCTCCTCTTCTGTTGTTAAATAAAACGAAATTTTTTGTTGATAGGTTTGTTGTAAATCGGTAATGGCAAAAATGTATTTTTAAATCAGTTATAAAGGAGGCGTATTGATGAATAAGGGTTATCGTGTTGTTTGGAGTCGGACAAAGAATTGTTAGGTCGCTGTTTCTGAAATTGCCAGGAGGAATCAACCAAGTTCGTCTAAGGGAAAAGGAGTGGTCGCCGCTTTGGCCATGACCAGTATTCTTTCGTTGGGCATAGGTACTCCAACTTATGCAGCTTATGATCCGGCAACCAATACGGATATATTGACCAATCAAATGGTCAGCGAAAGCCGTGGGGATACAAGTAAAGGTGATTTCAAATCTTACGATCATCCTGACCGGAATCTTGTAATCAACTGGACGGATAATTCCCGTGGAGACGGTGCCGCCATCCGTGATGCTCAGGTGAAGGCAAAAAATATTACAATTCATACTGATTTTGCAGGAAACCAGTGGACGGATAAAGGGATTATTTCTGATGGGACAACCCATATAGAGGCCAGCGGAAATATTCGTATTGATTCCCATGACGACGGTGTATTTACGGAAGGCACTGGATCGGTAACCATTGAAGATTTTAAAAATTTAACCATTCGCTCTACAAATGGATATGGCATGGTGGATAATGGTGGCGGCATTGTTATTTTGGGAGGAGAAGGGAGTACGGTCAAGATTTCTTCCGAAGATGATGGGAGTGATTTCTTTCGTCGTCCTGCCATAGGCAACTCCATGATGTCCATGTTTAATCCTATAGGGAATGGTATTGCAATTAAAGCAGACGCTATTACTCTGGAAGGGCAAGATAGTGCAATTTTGGCCGGCCCTGGGGCAGGTGGCAATCGATTCAATGTGAACCTGGCAGCCAAAAAAGTAGATATTAAGGGTACTGTTACAGGAGTGGGCGGTGATATTGATATTAATCCCAACATAGGGGGCGATGTAACGATTACCGCTCCGGGTATGGGGGCAAGCATTAGTGCCGGAACCAGTCCTCAAGGGGAAGGAACCCACGTAACCATTAATAAAAACGCTAAAGGAACGGTGAAAATCCTGGGCGAAATTCAGGCGCGCGGGCAAGGAACCACTGTACTGGCCAATCTGACGGGAGATGGGTCCTTTATCGATACAAAAGCCGATGATTTCGGCGGCGGAGTCTTTACAAAAGACGCCATTGGCGTGTCCGATGGGGCAAAAGTGGATCTCAATGTAAACGGAAACGATTCCTTTGTGCGGGGTGATACCGCTGTAAGCGATAAAGGAACGCTTGTGATTCATGCAACAGGCGAGCGGTTTGCTCTAAAACGTTCCTATGAAGATGGTATGGGTGATAGTTCCAACCTGCTCAAAGCAGAATCGGAAGGATTGGCTAAGATTTCCATTACAGGAAATGACAGCAAGGTGGAAGGGCAGGTAAAAGCAGAAACCAAAGGAAATATTCAGCTGGATATGACCGGGAAAAATATGAATTTCAAAGGGGATCTGAAAACATCCTGGGATGATCCCAGCCACGCTTCTGAAACCGACAATGCATCTATTCAGGCAAACTTTTCCGGAGACAATGCTTCCATGACGGGGAATATTAACGCTTATACCAGTGAAAGTACCATTACGGTCAATCTGTCCGGCGCCAACGGGAGTCTGACAGGCAACGCGGAATCTGTGGGAAATATGATTTCATCTTCCAGCACTACGGATCCGACGTGGCGGGAAAAGATTTACGCGGGCAATACGGTCAATCTGAATCTGACCGGCGCTCACGCAAAGCAGGTCGGGGATTTGAAGGCGCAGGGTGAAAATACGCTGAATGCGGTGTATTCCGGGAAGGTATCTTCTTTGAGCGGCAATGTGGAAAACGCGGGAACCATGAATCTGTCCTTTACCAACCAGTCTGTCATGAACGGAAATATGAGCAATGGGGAGAAAACCTACGAGGATGTACACCATCAGCCTATAAAAACAGTGGAAGGCAAACTGACGGCAACTTTTGATGAGGGGTCTGCCTGGAAGGGCGATCTTGAAACGACGGCCGGAAGCGCTGATATCGCTTTGCGAGGCGGCAGCCGTTGGACAGGAAATCTGGATGACCGCGCCGCAGATGGAGCCGCGCATATTGAACTGGATGGCAAAAGCTTATGGGAAGGGAAAGCTTCCGGAAACGGCAGTATTTCTCTTGCGGGAAATTCGCTCTGGCAGCTGACCGGTAACAGTACAGCGCATGCTGTTTACCTGGATCAGGGAAGCACTGTTTCTCTGGAGGGGACGGCCGGAAAATTGGAGACAGAATGGCTAGGCGGTTCTGGCGGCATGGTGAAAATGGATCTGCACTATATGGGCAACGATGTGGAAACTTATCGAAATGGGGACAGCAGTGATTTTCTGGTGGCACATGATGGCAATAACAGCCGTTATACTTTGAAAATGACTGATAACAGCAGTGTGAACGGAATGGAGAATAACAGTAAGCTCTATTTCGCCTCTACTGCTTCGGAGAGAGCTTCTTTCACGGCAAACCAGCAGGTTCAGATGAAAAATTATAAGCGGATTTATAATAAAAATCTTGTGATTCAAAAGGAAACGGATAGGGATAATCCTGCTTATGATGGATACGACAACTGGTTTTTGACTCCGGATTCCTCCAGCGGAGAAAATGGCAATGCCATCAACCCTAATGGTACAGTTCCTGGAACAGCCTATCATACGGCTTTGGCCCTGTGGCGTGATGATGATACCCTCTTAAAACGCCTGGGTGAACTGCGGTATAATCAGGCTGATGAAGGGGTATGGGCCCGTTTCATTCATAAAGGAATGGAAAGAAGCGGACAACATGGATTTAAGGGAACCTACCGGACAGTCCAGGTTGGTCTGGATAAGAAAGTGGAGACCGATCAGGCTGGAAGCTGGATCTATGGCGGTGCCATTTCCCATATGTGGGGGGATACAGGTTATACAGAGGGGCACGGTGAACAAAAATCCACGGCTCTGTCTCTGTATGGAACGAATATCCGTCCTCATGGCCATTATCTGGACCTGGTTGCCCGTGTGGGGCGTATTGATTCTGATTACAATACTGCCTATGGGGACCATGGAAAGTTTGAAAACTGGGGCAGCAGCATCAGCGCCGAATATGGACGGAAGAAAGTACTGGGGCAGCATTGGACTATTGAACCCCAAGCACAGCTTACCTATAGCTACTTGTGGGGAGATGAATACACAACTCGTAATGGTGCCAAAGTCCATCAGGATAATGGAAATAGCCTGATTGGTAGATTGGGCTTTGTAATCAGCCATGAATTCCAGGAACAGACCAAGCATCCTGGCCGTGTGTATCTGAAGGCTTCCATTAACCATGATTTCTTAGGCCGTACGGAAAGCAGCATCCGGGACGATGTTTGCTTTACCGATCGGGATGACCTGGGCGATACTTGGTATGTTGTTGGCTTGGGAACCAATATTCAGTTGGCGGATACGTCTCAATTCTATCTGGACGCAGAGCGGAACTTTAAAGCAGATGTAAAAACGAAATATCAGTTTAATGCAGGATTCCGGTTTAAATTCTAGAGAGAAAGACGAGCCGAAGAATTTTGCTTCATGGAGAGAATCCTGGATTCTAGGAACCATAAAGAACAAAGTCAGCAACCCCCTATTTGGAATGAGGGTTGCTGATTTTGTGTACATATCGAACTTTAGGCACTTATTTAGAATTTTATGATAGTGATGCTTGAGGGAATTTGGAATGAATTCAATGTAGTATAGTTATAGTTTTGAACACGGGGGTGTTCAAAATTCCTACTATCGTTTCATTGTATCAAATACGGACACCTTTGAGACCCTGGAAGTGGAACAGGAGACGTTCCATATTCCCTATAACCGGCGTTTCCAGGAAGGCGGGTTCTGCAAGCGCGTCCAATTCATGTACGGCGGTCGGCTGCAGCGTGTCACGTTCACCTATACGGGCTACGATATCGACGCTATCCTGGACCGCCTGCCGACGGCGAAAATCCTGAGTGAAGATAACGGGACCTATCAGTTGGAAGCAGAAGTCTACGGGAAAAGCATCGAAATGTGGCTGCGGAGCCAGGGAAAAAACGTCAAAGACGTCAAAATTGTGGAGTTATGAAATCAAGGAGTCATACATGGGGGCATCCTCTCATGGGATGGCTCCTCTTTTTGTTTCTCGCAATTCTTGTTATAATGAAATGAAAGAAAGCGGGTGAGTCTATGAAGTGGCAGATGCCGATTGGTGTCGATAATTTTTTTGATATACGGAGCAAACATTATTATTTCGTCGATAAGACGGACTTTATCCGCCAGCTCATCGACGGGCACAGTGCGGTGACGCTGATTACGCGGCCGCGGCGGTTCGGCAAGACCTTGACCCTGAGTATGCTGGAGTATTTCTTTTCCATTGAAAAAGAAGCACAGAGCCGCCACCTCTTTGAAGGTCTGGCTATCGACCGAGCTGGGGAAGATTACATGGCCCAGCGCGGACAGTATCCGGTATTGTTCTTGTCCTTGAAGGATTTTTCATGCCGTTCCTGGACGGATATGCTGGATATGTGGGCTGAGTATTTACAGGCGCTTTTCTTACAGCATACGCAAGTCCGGGAAAGTGAAAAGGTACAGCCGGAACTCATCGAGAAATTTCAGGATATTGTAACCCGAAAGGCGACTAAGGCAGGGATGGCGAATGCGCTAGCCTTATTGCTGCTCATGATGCGGCAGTATTACGGGCGGAAGGTCATTGTCCTTATTGATGAATACGATGCGCCTATCCAGCAGTCCTGGGAAGGCGGTTTTTACGATGACTGCATCGCTTTTATGAAACAGTTCTTGGGCAGTGTGCTGAAATCCAACGATAACCTGGAGTTTGCCATCCTTACGGGTGTCCTGCGCGTCGCGAAAGAAAGTATTTTTAGCGGCTTGAATAATTTTGATGTCTATTCGGTGTTGCGCAGCCGATATGGTGAAGTTTTTGGATTTACATCTCAAGAGGTGCAATCGTTGCTGGCGGCGTTGCAATTACAGGATCATTTGCCGGAGCTGAAATTTTGGTATGATGGTTATCGAATTGGCGGCAGTGAAATTTATAATCCCTGGTCGGTCATCAATTACGTAGCCAATGGATGCCATCCCCGGCCGTATTGGGTACGGACTTCGGGTAACGGAATTTTACGGGTCCTGTTGTCTCATGCCGATGCACTGCGGATAAAACAGGTCTATGCGCTGTTAGAGGGAGGAAGTGTTCGCGTTACGCTGGATGAAAGCGTCATTTATCCGGAAATAGGCCGAAACCAGGGAGCCTTGTTTACCTTACTTTTGACGACAGGGTATTTGACTGTAGACAAGGCATTGTCTCTTAGTGATGACCGGTATTCACTCCGCATCCCGAATGCAGAGATACGTAAACTCTACAGCACTGAAATCCTGAATACATTGGCGAAAGATGTCAATAAGAATACCTTTGATGACTTGTTCGATTATCTCCTGGATGGGGAAGCAGAAAATTTTGCCCTGCAATTACAGCAGATTTTAAAAGCTGTCGTCAGCGTCTACGATACAGCGAATAAGGAAAGTTTTTACCACGGTTTCATGCTGGGCATGACGGCGTTGTTCCTAGGCAAGGACTATACCGTCGAATCGAACCGGGAAAGCGGATACGGCCGCTTTGACCTGGCCATTATCCCCAGGGAGGTAGAGAAGGCTGGCGTCATCATGGAATTCAAGGTAGCTGCCAGTGAAGCGGACATGGCCGATAAGGCCAAGGAGGCGTTGCAGCAGATTGAAGAGCGGGAATACGTGACGGAATTTCGCCGGCGGGGAATCCAGACGGTATGGAAATACGGAATCGCCTTTTGCGGGAAGAAGGTGGAAGTCGTCCGCGGCCAGTACTGAACGGTATAGGCGCAAGACTATAAAAATTGAATATTCTATGATATAATTAATTGTTATGTGACCTGATGAAATACTTTTGATACTGGAGGTATATGAATGGCTACAGTTCAGGAAAAGATTGACCAGCTCCATGAAAAGCTCGCGAAAATCGAGCTGGGCGGCGGTCAGAAGCGAATCGATTCGCAACATAAAAAAGGCAAGATGACAGCCCGCGAACGGCTGGCTAAATTATTTGATGAAGGTAGGTTCACCGAAATGGGGCAGTTCATCCATCATCGCTGTATGAATTTCAACATGCAGGAAAAGGAAATCCCCGGCGACGGCGTCGTTACCGGCTACGGTACGGTCCGCGGCCGTCTGGTCTTCGCCTACGCCGAAGATTTTACGGTTGAAGGCGGTTCCCTTGGCGAAATGCATGCCCACAAGATTGCCCAGATGCAGGAAATGGCCCTGAAGATGGGGGCGCCTGTCATCGGCATCAATGATTCCGGCGGTGCCCGCATCCAGGAAGGTGTTGATGCCTTGTCTGGCTTTGGACGCATTTTCATGAATAATACGGCTGCATCTGGCGTCATCCCGCAGATTGCCGTCATCATGGGGCCCTGCGCCGGCGGTGCTGTATACAGCCCGGCCTTGATGGACTTTGTCTTCATGGTCAAGAATACGTCGGACATGTTCCTTACGGGCCCGGCCGTCATCAAGTCGGTCACGGCCGAAGAAGTAACGGCAGAAGAACTGGGCGGTGCCATGACACACAGCTCCATTTCCGGCGTCGCTCACTTTGCCTGTGAAAATGAAGATGACTGCATTGAAAAAATCAAGGCCCTCCTCGATTTCCTGCCCAGCAACAACATGGAAGAAGCACCGGTCATTGATTCCGATGATGATCCGAACCGTGAAGATGAAAGCCTCAATTCGGTCATTCCCGATAACAGCAGCATGCCTTATGATATGCTCGATGTCATCAAAGCCTGCGTCGACGACGGCAACGTATTCCAGGTATTGGAAAACTATGCCCTGAACATCATCACCTGCTTTGCCCGCTTTGACGGCCAGACTGTCGGCATCATCGCCAACCAGCCGAAGTTCCTCGCCGGCTGCCTGGATATCAATGCGTCCGACAAAGCGGCCCGTTTCATCCGCTTCTGCGACAGCTTCAATATCCCCGTCGTCACTTTCGTCGATGTACCGGGCTTCCTGCCGGGAACGACCCAGGAATACGGCGGTATCATCCGTCATGGTGCCAAGATGCTCTATGCCTATTGTGAAGCGACGGTTCCCAAGATTACCGTCGTCACCCGCAAAGCATACGGCGGAGCCTATATCGCCATGTGCTGCCGTCAGCTCGGTGCTGACATGGTCATGGCCTGGCCGTCGGCAGAAATCGCCGTCATGGGTCCCGATGGAGCTGCCAATATCATCTTCAAACACGATCCGGAAAAGGAAAAGAAGAAGCAAGAATATATCAATGAATTCTCGACGCCTTATAAAGCTGCTGAACACGGCCAGATCGATTGCGTCATCGAACCGAAGGAAACGCGGCCGCGCATCATCAGCGCCTTGGCAATGCTTTACAGCAAACGGGAAGAACGGCCGTCGAAGAAGCACGGCAACATGCCGTTATAAGGAGGCTGCCGTATGATAGAAATTCAATTTGCCGTCATCGTCCTGTTGATTGCCATGACCTTGGTCCTGAGCCGGTACTATAATACCCGCTTCCGTGCCTTGGAAGATAAGATGAAGGATGTCGCCGATTTCCAGCAGAGCGTCAAAGACCTGGCAGAAGCCGTCCAGGACTTGAAGGAAGCTGTAAAATCTGAAAAGACGGTCCAGCCGCAACCGACACAACCGAAAAAACAGGAACTGACCCACCCCGTCATCCCTGTCGGCCAGCGTCAGCCGGCTGTCGTAGCGGCCCGGCCGATGACCGTCGTATCAGACGGGAACCAGGCCACTCCGGAAGGGGAGCTTTCGGATGAAGTCGTCGCCGTCATCATGGCTGCTGTTGCCGCCTATGGCTATTCACCGGCAGCTATCCGCTCTATCCGTCTGCAGAAGCGCGGTTATAAACGCCATCGGGAAAATTGGGCTATGGCAGCCCGCCTGGGTGGCATGAGTCGTTAACTGAAAACGTATTTAGATCCAGGAGGACAAGATATATGAAAAAATTCAAGATTACTGTCAATGGCAAAGCGTATGAAGTAGAAGTCGAAGAAATGGGCGGCACTCCGGTGGCAGCTCCGGCTCCGCAGGCATCTGCACCGGCACCCGCTCCGGCAGCTCCAGCACCGGCTCCGGCTGCACCGGCATCTACACCGGCTCCCGCTGTAGGCGGCCCGATCCCTGATGGCGCCATTACGGTCAAAGCCCCCAT
>OICB01000853.1_pt1 | contig 14954 bp, 11 predicted proteins | sample 1581121 | NCBI WGS metagenome assembly OICB01 (sample SAMEA3882544, study PRJEB24775) | human gut metagenome | biome: human-associated habitat; feature: intestine environment; material: feces | place: Netherlands | collected 2009/2010 | reverse complement strand
CCGCCGGGCGGATGTCGTCGGCCTGCTGCAGCCGCTCGACGCGCACGCCCTGCCGGTTCTGCGCCAGAATCTCCTTCACGCGCCCGACGGGCAGCGTCGTGAGGTTCGCCATCGTCTCCTTCGACGAGGAGAAGGTCATCGTGCCGGCAAGAATGTCGCTCTTGACGAGGAACCACTCGCCGTCGACCGTCTGCAGCGGTTCGCGCAGCCGCGGGAACTCCTTGCGGGCATCGACGTAGGCGTCGTATTCGTACATCATGCAGCACTTGAGCTTCGAGCACTGCCCGGCGAGCTTCTGCGGGTTGAGCGAGATGTCCTGCACGCGGGCGGCACTCGTCGTGACGCTCGAGAAGCTCGACATCCACGACGCGCAGCACAACTCGCGGCCGCAGGCGCCCAGTCCGCCGATGCGTCCGGCCTCTTGGCGGGCGCCGATCTGCTTCATCTCGATGCGGATGTGGAAGCGCTCGGCGAAGACCTTGATCAGCTCGCGGAAGTCGACGCGCTCGTCGGCGATGTAGTAGAAGATCGCCTTGATCTTGTCGCCCTGGTACTCGACGTCGCCGATCTTCATGTTGAGCCCCATGTCGGCGGCGATCTGCCGCGAGGCGATCATCGTCTCGTGCTCGAGGGCGATGGCCTCCTGCCAGCGTTCGATGTCGTAGGGCTTGGCCTTGCGGTAGATCTTCCTGTACTCGCCGTTGTAGGGGTTGAAGCCCGTGCGGCGCATCTGCCGCGCCACCAGGTCGCCCGTCATCGAGACGATGCCGATGTCGTGCCCGGGCGACGCCTCCACGGCGACGATGTCGCCGACCTTGAGCGGCAGGTTGTTGACATTCTGGTAGAACGAGCGCCGCGTGTTCTTGAAGCGCACCTCCACGATGTCGGTGGGTTCGTTGACGGGGTAGCCCTCGAGCCACGGTGTCTCGTGGAGCTTGAAGCAGCCGTCGCAGGGGCGTGCCTCTATCTCGTCGCCGCAGTCGCAGAAGGCGCAGCCGCGGCCGATTTCGGGTTTGCAGCAGGTATGGTTGTATTGTTTTTCGTTATCCATCGGGGTATAATTTGCGTAAAGATACGAAAAAAAATTCAATTCGTGGCGTACAACCGCCGCACGCTGCGCCGGATGCGCAGAATCAGCAGCAGCGCCGCCATCGAAAGTCCGAACGTGAAGCCGAGGTAGAGCCCCGCGGGTCCCATGCCGAGCGTGAAGCCGAAGAGGTAGCCCACGGGCAGGTTCAGCAGCCAGTAGGAGATGAAGGCGATCGGCATGATGACCTTGACGTCCTGGATGCCGCGCAGGATGCCGATCGAGACGTTCTGCAGGCCGTCGGAGAGCTGGTAGAGCGCCGCGAAGACGAGCAGCTGCGAGGTGATGGCGATCACCTCGGTGTTCGAGGTGAAGAGCGTCGGGATGAAGTGCCGCAGCGAGATGAAGACCAGCGCCGCAAAGGCGTTCCATGCCAGGACGAGGTGGTAGGAGGCCTTGGCCGCGAGCGACAACTCGCCGATGTTGCGGGCGCCGTAGCAGTGCGATACGCGGATCGTCGTGGCCGCGCCGACCGACATGACGATCATGAAGGCGCAGTTGCCCAGCGTCGTGGCGATCTGGTTGGCGCTCAACGCCTCCTTGCCGAGCCACCCCATCATGATGCCCGTGCCGACGAAGGCCGACGATTCGAGAAACATCTGCAGCGAAATGGGCAGCCCCATGCGCAGCAGGTCGCGGACCGCCCGCCACGAGAAGGTGCGCGGCGAGAAGCCCGTCAGGTAGATGCGGTAGCGGTGCCGGCGGTAGAAGTAGGCGATCATGAGCACGGGGGCCAGGATGCGCGAGAGCAGCGTGCCGAGGCCCGCGCCCTCGGCACCCATCTCCGCAAAGCCGAGGTTGCCGTAGATGAAGAGCCAGTTGAAGCCGATGTTGGCCAGGTTGGCGATAATCGTGACGACCATCTCGACCTTCGTGTTGCCCACGCCCTCGAGGAACTGCTTGAAGGCGAAGAAGAGCATGATGAAGGGCATGCTCAGGACCAGCATCCGGTAATAGGGGATGGCCATGTCGACGACATCGACCGGCTGGCCCATGCGGTAGAGCAGCGGGATGGCGGCGTATTGCAGCGCGCCGATGGCGAGTCCCAGCACCGTGAAGAAGAGGATGCCGTTCTGCAGCAGCGTGGCCGAGCGGCGCCGATCCCCCTGCGCGTAGAGCTCCCCGACGAGGGGCGTGAGACCGAGGGCCACGCCGATTGCGGCGATGAAGAGGATGAAGAAGACCGAGCCGCCGAACGAGACGGCGGCCAGCGGCGTGGGGTCGTCGCCGCCGTAGCGGCCGACCATCAGGTTGTCGGCGAACTGCGTGAGGATCTGCCCCAGCTGCGTGAGCACGACGGGCAGGGCCAGCTTCAGGTTGGCCCGGTATTGCTCCTTGTATGTCGAAAATCTGTACATGGGAGCGCAAAGGTAAGAAATAATCTCTGAAAAGGGGCGCCGGCCGCCGTTTTGTGTCTCTTTTTCGGTCGGGGCCGCCGCAACGTGTCCGCAACCGAAGACGGGAAGAGTGCCTTTTCGCCTCTTCCCGTCCCTTTCCCTGCTTGTCGGCGGTCAGGCCACGCGCAGCCGGATGCCGCTGCCGCGGTCCGATTCGACGACGATTGTGTCGCCCTCGTGCAGCCGGCCGTCGACGATGAGCGTTGAGAGCGGCTCCTCGACCTGCTCGGTGAGGGTGCGCTTGAGCGCCCGCACGCCGTAGCGGGCCTCGAAGCCCATCGAGGCGAGGCGCCGGCGAGCCGTTCGGGTCACCCGGAGCCGGTAGCCCAGACGGAGCGTGCGCTCGAGCAGCGCGGCGAGCTCCAGGTCGACGATCCGTTCCGCGTCGCCGAGCGCCAGCGGCCGGAAAAGCACGATGTCGTCGATGCGGTTCAGGAACTCCGGGGAAAAGGTCCGCTCCAGCGCCCGCCGGTACTCCGCCGCCGGAGCCGTCGCGGCAGCCGTCTCTTTCGACGCCGTGTCGTAGCCGACACGCACGGCGCGCTGTGCGGCGTCGCGCGACCCGACGTTCGAGGTCATGATGACGATCGTGTTGCGGAAGTCGACGCGGCGTCCCGTGCCGTCGGTCAGGTGCCCCTCGTCGAAGAGTTGCAGCAGCGTGTTGAAGACCTCGGGGTGGGCCTTCTCGATCTCGTCCAGAAGCACCACGGCATAGGGCTGCCGCCGCACGGCCTCGGTCAGCTGCCCGCCCTCGCCGTAGCCGACGTATCCCGGCGGCGAGCCGATCAGGCGGGCGACGTTGTGCTTTTCGGCGTATTCGCTCATGTCGAGGCGGATGAGTCCGCGCTCTCCGTCGAAGAGCCACTTCGACACCTCCTTCGCAAGCAGCGTCTTGCCCACGCCCGTGGGGCCGACGAAGAGGAAGACGCCGATCGGGCGGCCCTCCTCGCGCAGCCCGGCGCGGGCGCGGCGGATCGTGCCGGCGATGCGCTCGACGGCCTCGGACTGGCCCACGATGCGCCGGGCAAGGTGGTCGCGCAGCGTGCGCAGCCGGGCGCTCTCGCTCTCCGAGATGCGCTCGGCCGGGATGCCCGTCATGGCCGTGACGACGGCGCGGATGTCCGCTGCGGTGATCTGCGCCGGATGCTCCTCGCTCTGCCGCCGCCACGCCGTGCGGCGTTCGTCGAGCACCGCACGCAGGGCGCTTTCGCGCAGCCGCGCCGCGGCCGCCTGCTCGTAGACCAGCGCTTCGACGGCCTCGCGTCCGGCCTGTCGCGTCTGCGCCAGCTCCTGCTCGAGGCGGCGCAGCTCCTCCGGCTCGCGGGCCGTTGCGAGGTGCGCGCGGGCGCCTGCTTCGTCGAGCACGTCGATCGCCTTGTCGGGGAAGTGGCGGTCGGTGACGTAGCGTGCGGTGAGCTCCACGCAGGCGTTCAGTGCCTCGTCCGTGTAGCGGACCCGGTGGTGCGCCTCGTAGCGGGGGGCGATGTTGCGCAGGATGCGCAGCGTCTGCTCGGGGCTTGTCGGCTCGACCAGCACGCGCTGGAAGCGGCGCTCGAGGGCCGTGTCGCTCTCGATGTTGGCCCGGTATTCGGCGAGCGTCGTGGCGCCGATGGTCTGCAGCTCGCCGCGTGCGAGGACCGGCTTGAGGATGTTGGCCGTGTCGAGGCTCCCCTGCGTGGCGCCGGCGCCGACGATCGTGTGGATTTCGTCGATGAAGAGAATCGTCTCGCGCGAGCGCCGCAACTCGTCGAGCAGCTGCTGCATGCGCTCCTCGAACTCGCCCCGGAATTTCGTCCCGGCGACGAGCGACGAGACGTCGAGCGAGAAGATCCGTTTGTCGGCGATCGTGCAGGGCACTTCGCCGCGGGCGATGCGCAGGGCCAGCCCTTCGACCACGGCGCTCTTGCCCACGCCGGCCTCGCCGATCAGGATCGGGTTGTTCTTCCGGCGGCGCGAGAGGATCTGCACCACGCGTTCGATCTCCGCATCGCGCCCCACGACCGGGTCGATGCGCCCCTCGCGGGCCAGCTGCGTGAGGTCCGTGCCGAAGCGGTCGAGCAGCTGCTCCGCGGGCGCCGCCCCGGCCTCCCGGTCGTTGCCGGGTCCCGCCATGCCGATTCGCAGCACGGGCCGGAACTCCTCCTCGGTGGCGAGCCGGCGCAGCTCTCCGGAGAGCGAGTCGGCCGTGATGCCGTACATCTCGAGCACGCGGGCCGTGGCGGTTGTGCGGTCGCGCACGATGGCCAGCAGCGCATGGGCGGTCGAGATGCTGCGCGTCGTCCCCTCGACCGAGGAGCGCAGTTCGTCGGTGAATGCCCGGTAGAAGGCGTCGGGCGCGGGTCCCTGCCCGTCGGCGGCGAGGATGTCGCGCTCGATGCGCAGGCGTATCTGGTAGAGCTCCCAGTCCTTGAGCCGGGAGGAGAGCAGCTGATAGGCGAGAGACCCCTCTTCGCGGAGCAGCTCCAGCGTGAGGATGTCCTTGAGCGAGTGAGTCATGCCCGCTTTCGTCGTGTTGAATGCCGCCCGGGCGATGATGCCTTCGAGCGTCTTCGAGATTTTCAGTTGCATGTGCGTCGTCGTTTGGTTTTCGTCCCGATAACGGCACGACGCAATCGTGTATTGTGCGGGCGGATTTGTTTACATATTTGAAACGATTGCTGATTGTCAGCGTATTACCCTTGTGCCGGGGCGCGGCCCGACGGTGTGGCGGTCGTCCTAAACCGTTTCGGATCAGCGTGTTCCGGCACCCGCCGGCGGTGTGGCGGAGGCGATTGCCTCTCCGGTCCCGTTTCTTGTGCCGCGGGACCTTTTCCGGGATTTTATCGTATTGATTCGCAGAATGATCCGTTCGTATGCCGCATTCGGACGCATCTGTCGCACATTCGGGTGAGGGACCTGCGGACGGTTACTGCTTCTGCCCGCGGCGCGGCCATTCGCCGACCTCCATGTCGCGCATTTGGGCGCCGTCGATGACCAGCCGCACGGCCGTGCGCGTGCGGTGGAAGCCGTATTCGCCCGCGGCGCCGGGATTCACGGCCAGCAGGTCGTAGACCTCGTCGTACATCACGCGCAGGATGTGCGAGTGCCCGCAGACGAACAGGCGCGGCCGCACGGCCCGGATGCGGTCGACGATGTGCGGGGCGTAGTGGCGCGGGTAGCCGCCGATGTGGGTCATCAGCACGGGGACCTCCTCGCACGTGAAGGTCAGAAACTGCGGGTAGACGCGGCGCGTGAGGCCGCCGTCGATGTTGCCCGAGACGGCGCGCAGGGGCTTGAAGGCGGCGATGCGGTCAGCCAGCTCGAGCGAGCCGATGTCGCCCGCGTGCCAGATTTCGTCGACGTCGCGGAAAAACTCCCGCAGCCGCTCGTCGAACGTGCCGTGCGTGTCCGAAAGGATGCCTATGCGTTTCATCGGGATCAGTATTTGCCTTTCCAGAGCGTGCGGATGCGCTCGGCGATCTTCGCCTCGGCGGCATTCTGCTCGTCGGGTTCGTAGAAGCGTGTTCCGGCGAGCGACTCGGGCAGGAACTCCAGCTCGGCGAAGTGCCCGGCGTAGTCGTGGGCGTACTTGTAGTCCTTGCCGTAGCCGGCCTCCTTCATGAGCCGTGTCGGGGCGTTGCGCAGGTGCAGCGGCACGGGGCGGTTCGTCGTGTCGTGCTCGACCATTGCCAGAGCCCGGTTGATGGCCATGTAGGCCGAGTTGCTCTTGGGGCTTGTGGCCAGGTAGATCGTCGTCTCGGCCAGCGTGATGCGCGCCTCGGGCATGCCGATCTTGTGCACCGTGTCGAAGCAGGCGTTGGCCAGCAGCAGCGCGTTGGGGTTGGCCAGCCCGATGTCCTCCGAGGCGAGGATCACCAGCCGCCGGGCGATGAAGCGCGGCTCCTCGCCCCCGGCCAGCATGCGCGCCAGGTAGTAGATCGCCGCATTGGGGTCGCTGCCCCGCACCGACTTGATGAAGGCCGAGATGACGTCGTAGTGCTGCTCGCCCTGCTTGTCGTAGAGGGCGATGTTCTGCTGGAGGCAGTCGGTGACGTACCGGTCCGTGATGGTCAGCTTGCCGTCGGTGGCTCCGGCGAGGATGTCCAGGATGTTGAGCAGCTTGCGGGCGTCGCCTCCGGCGAAGCGTAGCAGCGCACCGGTCTCCACGACCTCGATCTCGCGTTCGCGCAGCTCCGTGTCGGTGGTCAGGGCCCGGTGGAGCAGCACCTCGAGGTCCTTGTCCTCGAGCGGCTTGAGGATGTAGACCTGACAGCGGCTCAACAGCGGCGAGATCACCTCGAACGAGGGGTTCTCGGTCGTGGCGCCGATCAGGGTGACGACCCCCTGCTCGACGGCGCCGAGCAGCGAGTCCTGCTGCGACTTGTTGAAGCGGTGGATCTCGTCGATGAACAGGAAGGGCGCCCGCTGGTCGAAGAAGCGCTGCTTGCGCGCCGACTCGATCACCTCGCGCACCTCCTTGACGCCCGACGTCACGGCCGAGAGGGTGAAGAAGGGGCGCTCGAGCTGCGAGGCGACGATCCTGGCCAGCGTCGTCTTGCCCACGCCCGGGGGACCCCAGAGGATGAACGAGGGGACGTTTCCCGTCTCGAAAAACTTGCGGAAGACGCCGTTTTTGCCCACGAGGTGCTCCTGCCCGACGTAGTCGTCGAGCGTATGGGGACGCAGGCGTTCGGCCAATGGAATGTTCGACATGGCGGTGTGGTTTGTCGTTCAAAAGTACGGATTTTTTCCCGTCCGGCAAACTCCCGACATGCGAAAAGCCCGAATCCGATTCGGGCTTTTCGCGTATGCGGGAGCACGGGGCGGCTATGCCTCGGGCTTGCGCAGTTCGAGGTAGAGTTCGTCGAGCTGCGCCTGGTCGAGCCGCGACGGGGCGTCGAGCATCACGTCGCGACCGGCGTTGTTCTTCGGGAAGGCGATGTAGTCGCGGATCGAGTCCGAGCCGCCGAAGAGCGAGCAGAGCCGGTCGAAACCGAAGGCCAGACCTCCGTGAGGGGGCGCACCGAACTTGAAGGCGTTCATCAGGAAGCCGAACTGCTCCTGCGCCCGCTCGGGCGTGAAGCCCAGGCACTTGAATATCTGCGCCTGCAATTTGGCGTCGTGGATACGGATCGAGCCGCCGCCGATCTCCGTGCCGTTGCAGACGAAGTCGTAGGCGTTGGCGCGCACGCGGCCAGGATCGCTTTCGAGGTACTGCACGTCCTCGGGTTTGGGCGAGGTGAAGGGGTGGTGCATGGCGTAGAAGCGCTGCGTCTCCTCGTCCCACTCGAACATCGGGAAGTCGACGACCCACAGCGGCGCAAACTTCTTCGGGTCGCGCAGCCCCAGCTGCTGGGCCACCTCCAGACGCAGGGCGCAGAGCTGCGTGAGCGCCTTGAACTTTTTGCCGCAGAGGATGAAGACCATGTCACCGGCCTTCGCACCGCAGCGGTCGGCCATCGCGCGGACCTCGTCGGGCGTGTAGAACTTGTCGATCGAAGACTTCACGCCGGACTCCTCGACGCGGATCCAGATGAGCCCCTTGGCCCCCACCTGCGGGCGCTTGACGTATTCGGTCAGCGCGTCGATCTGCTTGCGCGTGTAGGTCGCGCAGCCCGTCGCGGCGAAGCCCGTGACGTACTCGGCCTCGTCGAAGACGCTGAAGCCGTGGCCCTTGGCCAGGTCCGTCAGGTCGGAGAACTCCATGCCGAAGCGCAGGTCGGGCTTGTCCGAACCGTACTTCTCCATCGCCTCGATCCACGGCATGCGGCGCAGCGGCTCGCGGAAATCGAGGCCCAGCACCTCGTGGAACATGTGCTTGGCCCACCGCTCGAAGACCTCCAGCACGTCCTCCTGCTCGACGAACGACATCTCGCAGTCGATCTGCGTGAATTCGGGCTGGCGGTCGGCGCGCAGGTCTTCATCGCGGAAGCAGCGGGCGATCTGGTAATAACGGTCCATACCGGAAATCATGAGCAGCTGTTTGAAGATCTGCGGCGACTGCGGCAGGGCGTAGAATTTGCCTTCGTTGACGCGGCTCGGTACGAGGTAGTCGCGGGCGCCTTCCGGCGTGCTCTTGCAGAGTTCCGGCGTTTCGATGTCGATGAAGCCGTGTTCGTTGAGGAACGTGCGCATGGCATGTTTTACTTTATGGCGCATGATGAGGTTGTTCTGCATTTCCGGACGACGCAAGTCGAGGTAACGATATTTCAGGCGAATCTTTTCGTCGACGTCGATGTTGTCTTCAATGTAGAACGGCGGTGTCTTGGACGAATTGAGGATGCGCAGTTCTTCGCAGCGGATTTCGATGGTGCCCGTCTTCATCTTGGGGTTAATCGTATCTTTATCACGCATGCGGACGATACCGCGTACAGCCAGGACGTATTCTGTACGTACCTGTTCCGCTTTATCGAAAGAAACCTTTTCATAATCCGGCGAAGCGACGACCTGTACGATGCCCGTACGGTCGCGAAGATCGATGAAGATCAGTCCGCCGTGGTCGCGGCGGCGTTCTACCCAACCGGTCAAGACGACTTCTTTGCCGTTGTCCGCTTCACTTACTTCAGCGCAGTATTGGGAGCGGTGTAAACCTTCCATTGTATCCATTCGTAAATCATCCCTTCTTGTGTGTTTCCATATATGCAACAATCCCATCAAGGGGAACGCTGACTTGTTCTTTGCTGGCCATATTGCGGACCTGGGCTTCACCGGCGGCTAATTCATCTTCGCCGATGATGACCGTGTAATCGGCGTTGAGCTTATTGGCCGATTTCATCTGGCCCTTCATGCTGCGGCCCAGGAGGTCGATTTCAGCATAGAGGCCCTTTTCGCGGAGCTGCTGCTGCAGTTCGAAGGCCTTGGTCTTGGCAGCATCGCCGAGGGCGACGATGAAGACGGGCTGCTTCTTTTCGACCGGCGGCAGCAGGCCCTGTTCCTTCAAGGTCAGGAGCAGCCGTTCCATGCCGATGGCAAAGCCGATGCCCGGTGTCGACGGACCGCCGACTTCTTCGATGAGGCCGTCGTAGCGGCCGCCGCCGCAGACCGTGCTCTGTGCGCCCAAGGGAGCGTACATGATTTCAAAGGCCGTATTGGTATAATAGTCGAGGCCGCGGACCAGGCGCGGGTCGAGGGTAAAGGGAATACCGATGGCTGTCAGATATTCCTGGACTTTGTGGAAATGTTCCTTGCAGTCGTCGCAGAGATTATCTGTAATCAAGGGTACGCCCATCTGCATCATTTTTTCGCCGTCTTCTTTGCAGTCGAGGACGCGGAGCGGATTCTTTTCCAGCCGTTCGTTGCAGTCGTCGCAGAGCTGGTCCCGTTTATCGGCAAAGAAATCGAGGAGCTTCTGGCGATAGACAGGACGGCATTTCGGGCAGCCGACGGAGTTGAGGTGCAGGACCAGATCGTTCAGGCCCAGTTCCCGGAAGAGCTGGAAGGCCATGGCGATGATTTCGGCATCGACAGCCGGGTCCTTGGAGCCGATTTCTTCGACGCCGAACTGGGTGAACTGGCGATAGCGGCCGGCCTGGGGACGGTCATGACGGAACATGGGCCCCATGTAGTAGAACTTATGGACCTGCGGGTCGCCGTAGAGCTTGTGTTCCAAGAAGGCCCGGACGACGGAAGCCGTATTTTCCGGGCGCAGGGTCATGCTGCGGCCGCCGCGGTCTTCAAAGGTATACATTTCCTTGGTGACGACGTCTGTCGTTTCCCCGATGCCGCGTAAAAATAATTCAGTACTTTCAAACATAGGCGTGCGGATTTCGCCGAAACCATAGAGCGAGCAGATCTGGCGGATCTTGGCTTCCAGCAGCTGCCACTCTGCCGTCTGTTCCGGCAGGAAATCCTGCGTGCCTCTCGGTGCAGTAATTGCCATTTAAACATCCTCTTTTCCGTATATGATAGCACACAAACGGCGGCGCTGGGCCATTTTCTCAGCCAGCGCCTGCACATATGCATCGACATCTTTCGGCATATACACCTTTTCCAAGGTGTGGCCGTCGCGGCAGAGGAACTTCGTCGCCCCGCCCGGTCCGGCTGCCAGGACGGACTGCCGCTCTTCCATCATTTCAATATTATAGGCACTGACGCTGCCCGGCAGGGCGTAGCCGATATTGGCGAAGCTGGCTGCCATGTACTTCTGGCGGTACATATAATAGGGCACATAGCCGCTGCCGGTCAGGATGGACTGACATAGGCGGACCATGCGGCCCGCGGAATAGAAGCCCGCAATTCATGATGGAACAAAGGAGCCCGTTTTTTTAATGCTAACGTATGAATTGTAACATTTTCCGGGTGCAGTTTGCAAACAATTTCCATATTTTCCTGCATATCCGCCACGGTTTGCCCGGGAAGGCCGGCGATGAAGTCCATATTGATGACGGAAAATCCCAGTTTCCGGCAGTTTTCATACATGGTGTAAATCGCTTCAACGCTATGGCGCCGGCCCAGGGCATCGAGGAGGTGCTGCTGCAGGGTCTGGGGATTGACGCTGATGCGGTCGACGCCGGCCTTGCGGAGCATGGCCAGCATGTCCGGCGTCGCCGTATCGGGACGGCCCGCTTCGACCGTCCATTCGCGGGCTTCCGGGAAATTCCGGGCCAGCCGCGTCATCATCGCTTCCAGGACCGGCAGGGGCAGGCACGTCGGCGTCCCGCCGCCGACATAGAGCGACGTCACTTCCAGATCATAGGTCCGGCACAAGTCGGCCAGGTCGTCGAGGTCGGCCAGGACGGCATCGCGGAAAGCCGTAAGCGCTGCCTCCCCTTCCCTGCCGATGAGGCGCGACGGGAAGGAACAGTACAGGCAGTGGCTGGGGCAGTAAGGGATGCCGACGTATAAGGCCAATTTCCGCCCCCGACAGGTCACGTAAGGCCGCTGCAGGCGGGCCATGGCCACCAGGTCCCGGGCCGTAGCCGGCGCGACGTGATACGACGTCTGCAAGGCTTTTTCGGCCTGGTCGTCAGTAAAGCCCTGGTCGAACAGGTGGTGGACCAGCTTCGTCGGCCGCACGCCGATGAGCGTCCCCCACGGACCCGGGCCATGGCCGGAAAAGCGGTTGTGCCAGTTGATGAGGCAGTCCTTGAGGGCGTCCCGTGCCCGGACCCCTGGCAAGAGGCGGGCTTCAGAGAACCAGGGTTCCCCGCCATCCTGGAAGGTACAGCTCAGATAGAGGTGGCCGCCGTCATCGCGGACGGTAACGGCCGCCCCGACGTCGCGGATTTCCCGGCCGCCGACATAGCCCAGCGACGCCATGACCTGGCCGACCAGGGCGTGGAGCCCCTCGGGCCCGTCATAGGTATAGGTCTGGACAGACATGTTATTCCGCTTCTTTCGCAGCTGCTTCCTTGGCCGCTTCTTCTGCCCGCTTCTTCTGGCAGTCTTCACAGTAGCCATAGACTTTCAGCTGATGGTCGACGGTGTGGAAGTGGAGGCGTTTTTCCAGGATCGTTTCCAGTGTTTCCAGGAGGTCGTCTTCACATTCCCAGACCTTGCCGCAGCCCAGGCAGATGAGGTGATGATGGAAATGGCCTTCATTGTCGCGGTCATTCAATTCGTAGCGGCTGCAGCCGTCGTCGAAGTCGAGTTTCTTCAAGAGGTCCATCTGGGTGAACAGGTCCAGCGTCCGGTAGACCGTAGCCAGGCCGATGTCGGGCGCCGTCTTCTTGACGAGTTCGAAGACTTCTTCGGCGCTCATGTGGCGGATCGGGCTTTCGACGAAGGCCCGCAGGATGATCTGACGCTGGGAAGTCATCTTGCACTTCTTGAACTTGATCTTTTCTTTCATGCGCTTCATCATGGTTTCCATGATTTCTTTTTTATTGGTTTCTGTTTTCGTTATTTCCATTGTGCTTCATCGCCTTTTCTTTATATGTATTGTAGAACCATAAATGTTTACACAGAATCTGTAGCACTGCCGTCACCGGGACAGTAAGGATCATGCCGGCTACGCCAAAGAGGGTCCCGCCGATGAGCAGGGCGATGACGATGACGACCGGATGCAGGCTGATGACGGCCCCCATGACCTTAGGCATGATGAGGTGGCTGTCGATCTGCTGGATGACGATATAGAAGATGATGACTTTGATCGGCAGGGACAGGCTGACTGTCGCACTGAGCAGGATGGCCGGCACGGCGCCGACGATAGGCCCGACGATGGGGATCCATTCGGTAATGGCCGCCAAAAGTCCGATGACCATGGGATAAGGTACGCCCATAGCCCACATGCCGAGGAAGGTCAGCGTCGCAATGATACAGCTCATGAGAATCTGGCCGCGGATGTAACGGCTCAGGACGTGCTGTATTTCCTGGAAGAGCCCGGCCAGGTGGCTGCGGTAACTTTCGGGGAAGATGTCGACGAAAATCCTGACCATATGGCCGCCGTCTTTCATGAAATAAAAGGTAATGATCGGTACGACGAAAAATTCGACGACGGTCCCGGCAATGGCAAAGACCGACTGGATGAGGTTGGTAATGCCGTCGATGCCGTAATTGCCGACTTTGACGAAGGCGTCGTTGATGATCTTCTTGACCTGGTCGGGAATATAGAACTGGGTCTGCTCATTTTCAAGCTGCGTCACCAGAGCCGCCGTCTGGCTGACCAAATCGTTGAAGTTGGCTGCCAGTAAATTGACCTGGACGACCAGCGGTTTGACGATGCTGTTGGTAATGACCGTCACGATGACGATGAGGATGACGAAGGAAATGAGGATGGCTATATCGATGGGTACCTGGCGTCCCGTAAGGCGGCGCAGTCCCTTGATGACGCCATCGCGTATCGGCATGAGGATGAATGTCAGGATCAGGGAGATGACGACGGGCCAGTAGACGGCGTGGACCGTCAGGAACAAGGCCCCGGCCAGGACGGCCAGGGTGACGCGCATCCAAAATTCCGCTCCCTTATAGGCAGTCATGGTTTACCAGCCTCCGTCCAGGAAGGGATTGCCCCGCCGTTCGTCACCGATGGACGTGGCCGGGCCATACCAGCGTATTGTCGGGCAAGGTCATGAGCTTCGTTTCCAGGCTGTGGAGCAAAGTCTTCGACGAGCCGCCGTAGAGGTCGGTACGGCCGACGGAATAGCGGAACAGTGTGTCGCCGGAAAAGACGACGCCTTCGCCGTACAGGCTGAGGCCGCCCGGCGTGTGGCCCGGCGTTTCCAGGACCGTGAAGTGCAGGTTCCCCAGGGTCAGTTCATCGCCGTCCTTGACCAGGTGGTCGGCCGACGTACATTCGATGGCCTGGCCCATGAACAGGGACAGGTTGTTGTGCGAATTGGAAATGAGGTCGGCATCGCCGGCGCCGACGTAGACCGGTACATTCTTGCGCTGGCGCAGTTCCTGCAGGGCGCCGATATGGTCGGCATGGCCGTGAGTCAGGAAGATGAACCGCAGCGTCAGGCCATGGCTGGTCAGGGCCTTGTCGATGGCCGGATAGTCCCAGGCCGGGTCGACGACCATGGCGTCTTTCGTATCCGTATCGTAGACGATATAACAATTGGTCATGATAGGACCGAGTTCCATATTGATATATTTCATGCTCATATACACATTTCCCCCTTAAAAGGTTTTCTGGCTGTCCAAGAGGATGGTCACGGGCCCGTCGTTCTCCAGGGATACGACCATGTGGGTCCGGAAACGGCCTGTCGCCGGGCATCGCCGTACAAGGTGAATTGCGAAATGACCAGCATCTCCCCGCCTTCATCGAGGAGGGAGTGATTGAGTTTCCCCTGGTCATCTTCAAAGATCCGCAAGTGGACGATCTTATCGGCCAGGTAGCGGACGTCATCGTCTGTATCCTTGACGGACACGCCCAGGAGGACCGTCAGGCCGCTGCCGGCCTGACCTGCCAAGACGCCGTCCGACGTCACAGAGGACTTCAAGGTCTTTTGTACGACAGCTCTCATGCCTGGCTCCCTCCCGTATAGCGTTCGACGGCATAGACATCCTTCAGGCGGCGTATCTTGGTGGCGACAAATTCGAACTGGGCCAGGTCCTTGATGCTGATGCCCATGTGGATGGTGACGTTCTTGGTATCGCTGGTCTTGGCGTTGACGCTGAGGATGGAAATCTTCATTTCCGCCAGGGTGGCCATGATTTCGGCCATGATGCCCGTGCGGTCGTAGGCGACTATTTCCATGTTCACTTCAAAGCGTTCGTTGCCGTCGTAATCCCATTCGACGTCGATGAGGCGGTCTACGTCATTCTGGCCGTGGGTGACATTCGGGCAGTCGGCGCGATGGACGGAGACGCCGCGGCCGCGGGTGATGAAGCCGATTATGGGGTCGCCCGGTACAGGACTGCAGCACTTGGCCAGGCGGACCAAGAGGCCCGGCTCGCCTTTGACCAGGATGCCCGTGCCGTTGTGCTTGACAGGCTTCTTGGTCTTGAGTTTTTCCAGGGCTGCCAGGCTGTTGGTCTTTTCTTCCTGCTTCTGCAGGTCTTTCTTGTGCAGTTCCAGGAGCTTGATGAGGACCGTATTGACGGCAAAG
>OICB01000848.1_pt1 | contig 14981 bp, 14 predicted proteins | sample 1581121 | NCBI WGS metagenome assembly OICB01 (sample SAMEA3882544, study PRJEB24775) | human gut metagenome | biome: human-associated habitat; feature: intestine environment; material: feces | place: Netherlands | collected 2009/2010 | reverse complement strand
CCTTTTTCACCTTATAGGGGGCGGGGGCCAAAATCTTGATGCCTTTCTCGCCCCGTTTCACATTGCGGTGAAAATCGTCCCGCCACTTGTTGTAGCCCGCCACAAGCTGGCCGCCCTGCATGGCGATCAGCAGCGTATTGTTGAAGCTGTAACTGTGGAACTTCGCCATAGAGGTGAGATAGGCTTTGTAGCGTTCACTCTCGAAAAGCTCCTGTATGCCGGTTTCCAGCCGGTCGGTGATTTCTTTCATGCGGTCGGCGCTGTTCTGGCTGTTGAGAATAATGGGGACGACGGGCGGCGGGGCCGCAGCTTCGGCGGTGGGCGCTGCCTCCGGCTGCACCGTCCGGGCCGGGGCCTCGTCCCGCAGAATTTCCGGCGCGGGATAAGCCATCACCCGGTATTCCTCCGGCACCGGCTGGCCCTCATGGACACGCTGCCACTCGTCGCCGCTTTTCACCAGATAGCCGTAATCAGTGAAAACACCATGCTCCGTATTGGCAATATGCAGGCCGAAACGGGGCAGGAAAATTCCCGCTTTCCATTCCTCCGGCATATCCACCATGCCGGAACGGTTCAGGTAGTAGTCACCCAACTGGCCCGTGCCGGTGACATCCGGCAGATGCACATAGTAGTCCACGTTGTCGGGATAGTCGATGATCTGGCCGATACTGTGAAAATCGCTCTGCGGGCTTGTCAGGGCGGCGTTCAGCTCCGCAAGCTCGGCGGCGTCCAGTTTTTCCAGCCTCGCGGCAAGGAAGTTCAGCTCGTCCACATCGGCAGACAGCACCAAATCGCGGGGCAGCTTAACGGGACGCTCCTGCGGGCTTCGGTAGTCGTACAAGAAAAAGTCCTGCGGATTGTCGGCACTGATCCCGATTTCCCGCAGGGCTTCTTGCAGCTTTTCGGTTGTGGTCGGCAAAGAAAACCAAAGGCCCTCTTTGCCTTGCTCATAACGCTGTCGGTTATGAAGCAGGATAGAAAACACTTCGCTCATGGGTTCACTCCTTTCATATTCATAGGGGTTTGGGGCTTTCCCCAACAAGCAAAATCCCCGGCCCGGCAGGGTGGCCGGGTCAGGGATTTATCGGAAGTGTGGCTACACTTCCTATGCTTGCTACGTTACTCCGTCAGCTCCTTTTCTCCACGCGGTAGTTGACGTATTTCCCGCCGGTATCGGCCAAAAGCACCGTCCCGTCGTAGGTTTTGCCGGTTTTCATGGAGCGCAGGCCCTTTACCTTTGCCTTTCCGTCTTTGAGCAGCGCGGCGGCGATCTTCGGGGTGAATGTCTTGCCCCGTTCCTCAAAAAATCGGTCATTCTTCCACATGACAAACTGGCAGGCCCGGTTTCCGCAGTAATAGTTTTTCTTGCCCTCGTAGACGGCTTCGCCGCAGCGGGGACACTTGCCGATAACCACACGCTCGGACTGAAACAACTTCTGCGCGTCCTCGCTGATCTGCGAATATCGGGAAATCAGGCTTCGGGTCATTTCCTCAATGCCTACCATGAAGCCATCCGGGTCGGCCTCGCCCTTGGCAATGGCCGTCAGCTTGGTTTCCCATTCCGCCGTGAGCTGGGGAGAAATCAGCACTTCCGGCAGTACGCACACAAGGTTGTGGCCGTCCTTGGTGGGAAGTAGCTGTTTGCCTTTGCGCTCCACAAAGCCCATCTGCACCAGCTTTTCCAGAATGGAAGCACGGGTTGCCGGGGTTCCCAAACCTTGGCGCTCGGCGTCCTCCGGCATATCCTCGGCCCCGGCACGTTCCATAGCAGACAGCAGCGTATCTTCGGTATAGGGCTTGGGCGGCGTAGTGAAATGCTCGGTGATGCTGGCCTTCACCGGGTCAAAGGTCTGGCCCTCGGTGATCTCCGGCAGCTCCCTTGCCAGCTCCGGCGCGTCCTCGTCGGCGTCGGTCTTGAACGACGCCTTGAAGCGGCGCTCAATCTCTTTCCAGCCGGGGGTGAGAATGGTTTTGCCCTTGGCGGTGAACTCGTTCCCGGCGCAGGTGAATGTGGCGGTGACAGCCTCATACACATGGGGCGCGGCCACAGCACACAGCAGCTTGCAGCACACAAGGGACAGCAGTTTCTTTTCGCCCTCGGTCAGCCCGTCAAAGCCTTTCTGCACAAACTCCATCGTGGGGATAATGGCGTGGTGATCGGACACCTTTTTGCTGTTCAGCACCCGGCCAAACTGCGGGGCAATGTCCAGCCCTGCCGCAAAGGAAAGCAGCGGCCACAGGCCGGACACGATGCTTTCCGCCGTAGGCTGCATATCGTCGGTAAGGTACTGGCTGTCGGTGCGGGGATAGGTCAGCAGCTTCTTTTCATAGAGCTGTTGGGCATAGTCAAGGGTCTGCTTGGCGGTAAATCCAAACAGGCGGTTGGCCTCCCGCTGCAAGGTGGTGAGATCGTAAAGGCGGGGCGGCTGCTCCGTCTTTTTCTCACGCTTCACCGATACACAAACGGCCTGCGCTCCTGCACAGGCCGTCTTGGTGGCGTCGGCGTCGTCGGGGTTCAGAAAGCGGTCGCTGGCCGCCTCCATGCCGCCCGCCGCGATATGGACAACGTGGTATTTCTCTTTCTTAAAATTGCTGATTTTGGCCTCCCGGTCAACCAGCATATTGAGGGTAGGCGTCTGGACACGGCCCACGGTCAGGGTCTTGTGGTAGAGGATGGAGAAAAGCCGGGTGGCGTTGATCCCCACCAGCCAATCCGCCTGCGCCCGGCAAAGGGCCGACTGATACAGGTTGTCATAGTCAGTTCCCGGTTTCAGGTGGGCAAAGCCGTCTTTAATGGCCGCATCCTCCATGCTGGAAATCCAAAGGCGCTGAAACGGTTTCTTGCAGCCCGCCATCTGGTAGACAAAACGGAAAATCAGCTCACCCTCGCGCCCGGCGTCGGTGGCGCACACAAGGCCCCGTCACGTCGGGGTGTTCCATCAGGGAGCGCAGCACGGCAAACTGTCCTTTCTTCTCGGCGGGGATGATGTACTGCCACTCCTGCGGCAAAATCGGCAGGTCGTCATAGCGCCACTTCTTGAAACGCTCGTCATAGGCTCCGGCATCGGCAAGGGAAACAAGGTGGCCGATACACCAGCTCACCAGATAGCCGTTTCCCTCCATGTAGCCGTCCCGTTTCTGATCTGCACCGATCACGCCCGCAATGCTGCGGGCGACGCTCGGTTTCTCTGCAATTACCAACTGAATACTCATTCCTTATTCCTCCTTATCCTGCGCGGGTTCCTCGTCCTCCGGGGTCGGTTCGTCCTCGTCGTCCTCGTCCTCGCCAAAATCGTATTCGTCCAGCTCGTCGCCGCCCTTGGTGTCGGCCTTGGGCTTCTTAAACTTGAAGAAGTAAAGGGCCGCGCCGCCGCCGATCAGGGCCACCACAAGGAACACGACAAGGCCGCCCATGCCGCTGCCTTTCGCTTCATCTTCCTGCGGCTGCTCGGTTTCCTCCGGCTCCTGCGGTTCCGGCTCCGGGCCGGTACACTCGGTCATATTGGTTTTACATACCGGGCAATTCGTGTTGACGGCTCCCGCCGCGCACTTGGTCGTACAGGTACAGGTTTCCGGGGCGGCTTTGCCGTCCTCGAACAGTGCTTGCAGGTCAGCGTCGTCCACTTGGTTGAGAAAGTGAACGGCGGTTTCCTTGTCCTCGTTGGCGCGGTCGATCAGGATATAAAAGTAGTTGCCCGCCTTGGTGGTAACGGTGATAAGCTGCTTATCCCCATAAAAATCATCCACCAGTGTTGCATTGCCCTCCGGGGTAACAGGTACGCCCTTCGGCTCCATGCCGCCGGTGGTGGGTTCTTCCTCCTGCGGTGCCTCGGTGGTTTCCGGCAAAGGCTCCGGGTTGGGGTCAGTGCCACCGGCAAACGCGATGGTGGAAAAGGCCGTCAGGCAAAGCACGGCGGCCAGCGTCACGGTAAACGTGCGAATGATCTTATTCTTCATTGGCATTGTCCTCCTGTTCAAAATCCGGCTGCGGGGCCGGGGCGCTCTGCAAAGCGCCGCCGCGCAGGAACGCCGCAAATTCCTCCGGATTCATGTTCAGGCCGCGCACAAGCTGGATGATCTGCAAATTCTCCTGCTCGGTCTTTGCCGCTTCCAGCTCACGAAGCTGCTTTTGCAGCTCCGCGATCTTGGCCTTGGTTTTCTCAATGTCCTTTTCGATACGGTCAAGTTTGTTTGCCATAGTCAAAACTCCTTTCTGGCGTCAAGGCAGACGCCCGTAACAATAGAAATGCTGCTGCCAATAACTCGAATTGAGGTTGGTGTAGGAAATAGGGTCGCCACAGTGCAACATCACGGAATTGCCCACATAAATGCCGACGTGGGAAACGCCGGGGGTGTCGTAGGTGCCGACGAAAAATACAAGGTCGCCGGGCTTGGCCTGCTCCGGGGAAACAGGGGTACAGATATTGCAAAGGCCCTGTGCGCCCAGCCGTCCCACGTCCCATCCGCTGTGATTGATTACCCAGCTCACAAAGCCGCTGCAATCAAAGCTGGTGCTGGGAGAGCTGCCGCCCCACACATACGGATAACCTACATACTTTTCCGCCTCGGCCATCATTGCGGCAAAGGTGGCGTCCTCCAAAGCCTCCGGGGGAATGTCGTAATAGGTCGGCTCCTTGACGGTGGAAGCGTTGGGATAGGTGCCGTTTGGGAACAGGTCAGGCCGGTTGCCCAGCGTGTGCATATACACCGCATACAGGCTCATTTGTTCCTCGCCCATGATGTAAACAGGCAGATGGGACATATCGAAGTTTTCCAGCTTCACGTTGCAGATGTAATAGGTGTAGGGAACTTGCACAGTATAGGTGTTGCCCTCGCTGTCCGTCCAGGTTTCGGTGCGGTATCGGGTTTCGGTTTCAATGGTCTGTGTCAGGGTATATTGCTTCTCAAAGAGCATGGCAAGGTTGCCTTGCACGTCGCCCAGCGTATAGACGCCCTCATGCAGCGCCGACAGGATGGAGGTCAACACATAGGGGTCATGCTTGATCTCGTCCAGATCGAAACGGTATTCGTCATAGCCGGGGTGCAGGCTTTCGTAGTTGTCAAGCTCATACTGCAAATCGGCCTCCATGTCCGCATAGGCGGCTTCCGCCCCCAGCATATCGCTGTCCTCGGACAGATAGGACGTGGCTGCCACGCCGGTTCCTGCGCTGCCGAACATGGCCGTACAGGATTGCAGGCCGCCCATAATCAGCATGAGCATAAGGCCCACACCGCCGATCAGCAGCACACCTTTCCAGTGCCGGGCCACAAAGGACGCGGCCTGTTTGCTTTTCTCGGCGGCTTTTTTGGCGGCTGCGGCGGTGGTCTTGGTGGCGCTGGCTGCGCCCTGTGCCGTCTGGCCCGCCGCCCGTGCTGCCTTGGCATAGTCCCGTTTGATTTTCTGTTTCTGCCAGAACCGGGCCACCGGGTTTTTCACCGCCTGCGCCATTTCCGGGTTGTCCCGCAAGGATTTCCGGTAGATGTACTCCGCATTGGCGGCAATGGCCTTTTTCTCGGCCTTGGCTGCGGCCCGGTAGGGTTTGAGCTTATGACGCCGGATGCCGCTGCGAATGGCTTTTCCCGCTTGGCGCTCGGCAAGTTCTTCTCCCTTATGGCCGCCCTCGACGCCCACATTCTCATGCTCAACCTCATGGATTTTTCCATGCAGATACAGGCCCGCTTCCTCCATCGGACGGCTGGCCGGGTTGGGTTTGAGCTTGGGGGCCGGTTTCTCCACCTTGTCAAAGTGCAGCTTGGTTTTGGCCTTGCCCTTGGCCTCGTCATAGACGATTTCCTTGGTGACGACGCGCTTTTTCGGCAGGGCTTCTTTGGCTGCGTCCAGCTTATCCGCCCGCTTTTCCGCCTTGTGAACGTACTTGGAAAGGGCGGGATCGGCCCGTTCCTCGGCGGTGAATTGCAGGCGGGACGCCGGGCCGGTGGCCTGCGCTGCCGTATTCGCGCCATCCTTGGCGGCCCGCTTCGCCTTGCTGCGCTCCCGGATGTCCCCGGCACGTTCCAGCACCTTTTCAGCGGTGCCGCCCGGCTCGGCTGCGGAATAGTCCTGTTCGGCCTCCCGGCTGGAAATGTTGATGCTCTTGCCGGTGGTCTGGTTGTCCAGCGTCAGGCCGTCGCGGGTCATGTGCTGCGTCACCTTATCACGGGGTTTCAACTGCTTCATAGGGCGTCACCTCCTTGTCTGTTCCGGCAGCGCCCGGTTTCGATCTCTGCAATATAGCGCAGGATGGGGTACACCTGCGGGGGAACAACTGCGTTTCCCAAAGTCTTTAACCGTTTTGCCACATTCGCCGGCGGGTCGCTGATTAAGTACGGGATTTGCGCCGGTTCTTTGGCCCACATGGAATGTCCGTCCATCTCCGGGGGAATCCCATCAGCCATTCCACCCAGTCGGGATTCAGTTTCACATCCCCCGGCGGGCTGCCCAGCAGTTTGTAAACCGCCCATGACAGCCGCGCCGTCCATACGGTTCCGCTGGGGTTGTATTTTCGGAAGCTCCCGGTCGGGGTCATCCGCACATCGACAGTCTTCCCCACATCCCCCGTGTCGCTGGCAAGGGGCGTGGGAAGCAGTATGGCCGATGATGAAAGTTCTTTTGCGCTCATGCCATGCGCCGACGGCGACAGCAGGAAGTACGAAAACCCTAACGGCGTAGCCTGCCTGCTCCAAGTCAAAAACCGTCTTGTCGAGCCCCAGATGGATGAAACCAGCAACATTTTCTCCAAGCACCCAAGAGGGGTGCAGTTCCCGGATAACGCGGAGCATTTCGGGCCATAAATACCGTTCGTCCTCAAATCCCCGTTGTTTCCCGGCGCTGGAAAAGGGCTGGCAGGGGAATCCCCCGGAAATAAGTGTGGTGGTTTCTCGTCCTGTTTTTTCAAAAAATGCCTCCTTTGTCACTGTGGTAATGTCCCGGAATTTTGGTACCTGCGGCCAGTGCTTTTTCAAAACTTCCATCGGGAAATCCGCCCATTCGCACTGGCATACGGTGGTAAACCCTGCGGCTTCCGCCGCAAGGTCGATCCCGCCGATCCCGGAAAACAGGCTGAAATGTGTTAAGGCGCTCATACCGTCGCCCCCTCGCCTAACCGGGTCGTCATGATCTGGTAGAGCTGGGTGTTTTTCGGGATGGGGTTCTTAAAGGGCAGGATCACATTTTCGTAAATGAGAAGCCCCTCGCCGGGTTCGGAATTGTCCACATACCGTAATTGCTGGGGCGAAATGTTCAGCCGTTCCGCAAGGATTTTGCGGTCGCCGCTGGCTTGATTGAGCAGGCAGATGAAGTCGCTGTTTTCCAAAATGTTCTCAATTTCCGGGGAGGAAAGCAGGTCTTTTACATTCTGCGTGGCACCTGTGGGAATCCCGCCCCACTTACGGAAACGCTTCCAAATCTCACAGGAAAAGGCCGCCGTCTGTTCCTCACGCAAAAGCAGGTGGAACTCATCACAGAAATACCATGTCGCCTTGCCCTTGCTGCGGTTTTGGGTGACGCGCCCCCAAATCTGGTCTTGGACAATGAGCATACCGATTTTCTTTAGCTGCTTGCCCAGCTCCTTGATGTCAAAGGCCACAATGCGGTTTTGAATGTCGATGTTGGTTCTGTGGTTGAACACATTTAAGCTGCCGGACACATACAGGTCAAGGGCCTGCGCCACCCGGTCGGCCTCCGGGATATGCTGGTCTAACAGGGCTTTGTGCAGGTCTGCAAGGATGGGCATATTTTCCGGCTTGGGGTCTGCCAGATAAGGCCGGTAGATCACCTGTACCGCCCGGTCGATCACCGTCTTTTCAATGGCTTCCAGCCCGTTCTTGCCACCCATGACAAGCTCACAGAACGACAGTACAAAGTCGGATTTTAAGGCCAGCGGGTTTTCATCCTCGGAGTAGTTCAGGTTGATGTCCAGCGGGTTCACATAGTTTTTGCTGGTAGGCGACAGCTTCACCACCTGCCCATGCAGCCGCTTCACAAGGGGGTAATACTCGGCCTCTGGATCACAGATATACACATCGTCCGGGGTGCAGAGGAACACGCTCAAAATTTCTGATTTACAGCTCATACTTTTGCCGCTTCCCGGTGTCCCCAGCTTTAGCCCGTTGGGACACCTCGCTCGTTTGCGGTCGAGCATAATCATGTTGCCGGTCTTGGCGTTGATCCCGTAATACATGGCGTCGCCGCCCTGAAAAAGCTCCTGCGTTACAAAAGGGACGAACACGGCCACGCTGGAAGTCGTCAGGGAGCGTTCAATCTGGATGTGGCTGGCCCCCAGCGGCAGGCTGCTCATAAGCCCCTGTTCCTGTTGGTAGTCCAGCCGCACAAGGGAACAGTTGTATTTCTGTGCAATACCGGCAGCCCAGAACACATCGTTTTCCAGCTTTTGCCGGGTGTCTGCGGTGTTCAGCACCAAAAAGGTAAGCTGGAACATCCGTTCATTCCGGCTCTGCAAGGTCTTTAGCAACTCCTTGGCGTCCTGCCCGTAGGTGGCAAGGTCGCTGGGAAGTATATCCATGTCGTAGCCGCTGCGGACAGCCCGTTTCTGTTCCTGAATCTTCATGGCGTCAAGGTCGGTGATCTTGCGCTTGACCGTCTTAATGGCGTCGCTCTGGTCGATGGCCTGCACATGGAGGTTCACCACAATGCCGTTTTCCGTGTTGAGAAAGTCGGCCAGCATTTCATCCGACAGTTCCGGGGAGAGGATTTGCAGAAAGCTCACCGCCCCGTATTTGCCGCCCAGCCCGAACATCCGGGCATTGCCGAAGTGGAACGAGGACGGGGCGATAAAGTCCTTGGTAGAAAGCCCCGACGGGGCAAGCCACTTCCAGTCAAAGGAGAACGGTTCCCCGTCCGGGTGGAAAATGCTGTGCATGACTTCCAGCCGTTCCTTGGCGTCCAGTCCCCACGCGGAGGCCCCCATGCTCTTGAAATAGCCCAAAAGGTCGGTTTCGATCCGGCGCAGTCTGGCGCGGGCCATTTTCAGGCTGTCCGCCTCGATGGTATAGGTCATAAATTTCCGCTTCATCAGTCCGTTGTTCCCGTTCACAAGCTGGTCTTGCAAAATGTCGGAATACTCGCTGCGGATGTCGTCGAAGTCGTCCCCCTGCGCCCGGATTTCAAAGCTCTTGGCGTACTGCTTGGGGTCGATCTTGCGGTTGATAAAGGAAAACTGCACATGAATGGAGGCGTCCAGATAGTTGTAGAGGTCGCACAGGTTTTCAAAGATGGCGGTCTTGGTGTCCGCCTGCGCCAGTTGGTAGCTGATGTCCGTAAACTCAATGCACTTGGAAAAGGTGCGGGGCGTCACCCGGCACACGCCGTCCTGATACATGGCCTCATAGGGAATACTGACCTGCGCCGAATGGGGCTTGCCGTCGCCCTTATACTTTCGGATGACGGCCTGAATCTCTTTCTTTTCGGCGCGGGTGAGCTTGACCGGCGCTTTTGCGCTCGTTTCGTTCTTTTGCTTTTTGGACAATGGCGTTGACCTCCTTTTCCATTTGGGATTGCCGCACAAGGGCGGTATAAGCGTTGTTGGTCTGGTAGGGCCGTTCCTTGGGCTGGATGAAGCAGCACTCTACGATCTGGCGCACCACCACTTCAAGGGGCTGGCCGTGTTTTTCGTAAAGCGCCAGCAGAAAGCCCGGCAGCATGGCAAACACCATAATGAGCGCCGCCGCGCTGGTCGGGACGCGGCCCCGGATCAAAAAGAAAAGCGGGACGCCAACAAGCAGCGCACCGCCAAAACAAATGAGCTGGCGTTTCGTCAGCCCGAATACTACCTTGGATTTGACCTTGGTTAAATCCTTGGGGACAGTTACATAAGCCATAAAAAGTCACCTCGTTTCTTTAGTGGGCGGTAAATACGGCCTTGCTGATACTTCCCGTCTTGAACAGACAGAAGCAAAGCAAAACGGTATAGCCCATACAGCCCCAGATCGCACCGGATATGTCGTCGGCGGTTCCGATCTGCTGGATCAGCACCGCATAAATCCCGACAACCACCATGATTAAAAAGGCTTGGAAGCCCAGCGCAAGCAAGGATTTCAAGTAGTTCTGGCCCATGCCGCGCCACTCTGCATTGCCCAGCGTGGCAAGGGGGATCGGCCCCAATGCGGTCACGGCGTAAATTTCAATCATTCTTCCATAGGTCACAAGGAAAATGCAGATGGAAAGAATGTTCATCGTCAGCCCCACAACAAGGGTCTGGAACCACAGGCCCAGAAGCGGCCCGATGTCCATTGCTTCAAGGCGGCTTTCCAGATCAGGGAGCAGCGTGTCAAAATCAATGCTGGTATCTCCGATAATCACCCCGGCGCTCTGGTTGACGACCTGCTGGGTGGCGTCAAACACGCCCATGACGATATTCCATGTGTTCGTCACAATGAGGATGGCAAAGGCGCTTTTGAAAATCCAGCGGAAGAACATGGAGCTGTCGAAGTCGTGCATATTGTTCTTTTCCACAATCATGTCGATCAGCTCATAGCACATCACAAGGGCGAGAATGGCCGCCGCAATGGGGACGATCACCGTTTCGGACAGGTTTTGCAGCATGGAGAAAATGCCGCCGTTCCAGTCCTGCGGGGTACTGCCCACATCCGACGCGATTTCCCCGACTTTGGTATTGACCGTGTTAAACAGGCCGGACAGGTTGCCCATGATACCGTCGATCAGGATTCCTTTGATCCATTCCCCGATTAAATCACCGATCATGTGGGGACACCTCCTTTCCCGCGCCCTCCCAGATCAGAGAGGACGCGGAGGGTTTTCTAACACACATGGGGTTATCCCAGCAGCCCGGACAGCAGCGGAACAAGGGTCATGCCAATGAGGGCAACGCCACCTCCGGCGACAAGCTGCTTGATTCCCTGTGACTTGCTTGCAGGGTTGTCCGCCCCGTATCCCTCCAAAAGATTGACGCCGCCCCATACGCAAAGCGCGCCGCCGAGGCCCACAACGATGGTCTGCAAAGTATCAACTGCACTATTGAAAAATTCCATAAATATACCTCCATAAATTCAGATTGTGATGGTGTTTGGGTGCAAAAAAAGCCGCCGTTCACAGCGGCAGCCTCACAATCCGCAGACGGCCCGGAGTTACTGGCCGTCCCGCCATTCCAGCACAGCCAGCGAAAAAATTTCGCCCCATGCTTCACACAGTCTGCGGTCTATTTCCCTTGCAAGTTCTTCGGCTTCCCCGTCCGTGGGCGGGGTATCATGTTCTGCGATCCACTGGCACAGCACCGCAGCGGAAATGATTGCCCGGTAGATTTCTTTCTCATACTTGAAATAATCCGCAAATGTCCATTCGTCCGAGTGTCCCATCGGTCACGCTCCTTTCTCTATGGCCGCTTTATTCTGCGGAAAAATCTTCCTCCGACAGCTCAATGTCGTAGAGGTCAAAGGGTTCGTCCTCCGTTATCACGCGCCGCCTTTTCCGGCGCAGGGACGACAGGTAGCTGTCCACATCAAAATAGTTCTTCTTGTCGGCGTCGGAAAGGTATTTATAGCGGGGGTGACGGGTAATGTCGTATTTCTCACTGAAAAACGGCCTGACACCGCGCACCTGCAAAATACACTTGCCTCCGTCCATCGTTGCGATTTCGTCCTGTGACATCAACTCCTTTCCTAACTTCTGATAATTCAATCCGTGAGAGGTCTGTGCGCCCCGGTTTTCGCTCTGGTTGTAGCTGTCGATGGTTTCTTTGCCCAGCACGTCAGAGATTTCCTTGGCGTTCTTGCCCCGCCCACTAAGAAAAAGCGTGCAGTCGCAGTTATCGGAAATGATTTCCGCAGCGTCCTTGTAGATGGCCTTTAACTGTGACTGGCTTTGCAAAATAATAGAAGCCGAGATTTCACGGCTTCGGATGGTGGCGATCAGCTTGTCAAAGTTGGGTATCTGGCCGATGTTCGCAAACTCGTCCAGTATCATGCGGACGTGAACCGGCAGCCGCCCGCCGTATTTATCATCGGCCCGGTCACAAAGCAGGTTGATAAGCTGGCTCTGTACCATTGCCAGAATGAAATTAAAGGTGGTGTCCGTGTCCGACATAATCAGGAACAGCGCCGTTTTCTCGTCCCCGATGGTGTCAAGTTCCAGTTCGTCGTCCTCCATCAGCTCCCGCACCTCGCGGATGTCAAAAGGGGCCATTCTCGCGCCTGCGCTGATAAGGATAGAGGAACGTGTCTTGCCCGCCGAAAGCAGGAATTTTTTATACTGGCGGACGGCAAAGTGGTCTGGATCGCGTTCCTCCAATCGCTCAAACATCAAATCCACCGGCGACTGAAATTCCGGGTCGTCCTCGCGGGCTTCGCTGGCATTTATCATTTCAAGCAGCGTCGTGAAGTTCATTTCTTCCTCCGTCGCTTCCTGCCAGATATAGCCGATCAGGGCCGTGTAGAACAGCCGTTCCGATTTCACCCAAAAATCTTCCGCACTTTTTTCGCCCTCGCCTTTAGTGTTGCAAATCAGGGTATTTACCAGCTTCAACACGTCTTTTTCCGAGTGCAGATACCGAAACGGGTTGTATTTCATGCTCTTGGAAAAATTGATGGTGTTCAGCACTTTCACGCGGTAGCCGCTGCGGATAAGGAGCTGGCCCACTTCACCGATCAAGCTGCCCTTGGGATCGGTTATCACAAATGAGGTCGGATAGTCCTTGGACACACATTGCATCAGGTTTGGTTTTACAAAGAACCGGGTCTTGCCGGAGCCGGAACCGCCGATTACAAGGACATTCTTGTTTCGTGCGGTTTTGGGGTCTTTCGGCCTGTTGTTCATGGTGAGCCGTTCCGTCTGTGTCAGCAGAATGTTGTTGTCAAAATTGGGGTCGATATAGGGGGCTATATCCTTGGGGCCGCCCCATCGGGCGCTGCCGTACTCCACGCCTTTGCGGTATTTCTTGGCGTTCTTGCCTTTGCAGTACACCATGAGCCGCAGCGCCGCAGCACCGGCGACGCCGATCAGCAGGTCAATGGGGTGGAAGCTGGGGGCGGCACTTTCAAAGGCCGCCGCGCAGCCATCCGCAAAGTGCAGGAGCTTTTGGGAAAGGTCGATGCCCTCCGCCAGCCGGTACGCCTGCCCCAGCTTGCCGAACAGATAGACAAACAGCAGATAAGGCAGATTGGCGATTATCAGTTTTTTCATTTCCGGCTTCATCGTGACAGCCCCCTTTCTTTGAATTTTTCCTTGGCCCGGTCAGCGTTGCGGGCTGCTGCCTTTTCCTTGCTTGCGGCAATGTCCTTGCGGATCGAGGGCCGTTCCTCCCGCTGCAACTTCTTGGCCGTGAACTCCTTGAACGCCTGTTCCATGTTGTCGGCGTCCTTGGCCTTGAAAATCACGATGTAGTGCGGGGGCTGGGTAGTGGCGTCTTTCCGCAGCGTGAAGTCCACGCCGTATTTCTTGGCACAGGGCTTAAACAGTCCGATGTTGGCGTCGGTGATCTCGATATTGGACAGGGCCGCCCCGTGCTTTTTGAGCTGCTTTAGGCTCTGCTGGCCGTGGTGCAGCTTGGTCTTGCCCTTGTTTTGGGTTTCCAGAAACTTACGGGCCGCCGCTTGCAGCACTTGGATTGTCAGCTTGGCCGATTTGATGGAAAAGGCTATTGTCTTTTGGGTTACTTCCTCCTGCAATCGCTATCCCTCCTTTCGCAGAAGTGCGGCGGCACGGTTAAGGTGGCACCGTCAGCCGCCGCAGGAAACAGAAAAGGGACAGCCACTTGCGCCGGTTGTCCCCGATTAAATCCTCACCCGCAGGCCGGAAAGATCGTCGGCACGGATGCCAACCAGATACCAGTTGGCCCCGTACTCAATGCGGGTGGGCTTCCACCTGCCGCCCACCATCACGTCAAAGGTTTCTCCACAGTGCAGGCCGCCGTAGTAGTCCGCCAGATCAAAGCGAATGTCGTAACGGTCGCTGCGCTCGTCGAAAATCAATGCACCCTGTTTCATAGGACCGTCCTCCTTTCAGATTTTGCCGGTGTTCATGTCATGGGCCACCAGCGCGGCATAGTAACCGTTGATCGTGCTGGGCGCATTGAACAGCATAGCCAGCAGGTATTTCTTGATGTTGCGGATTTCCGAAGTGTTCTTGCTCAAACAGTCAAAGACAAACTCAATGTGAGAGCTGTCCAGCTTCATAAACTTAGATTTCACCAGCTCTGCCGGGTAATCGTCCCCGGCAATACGGATGGTCTTGCGGGCGCTGCATACGGTTTCCACCAGCAAGTCCACAATCTCGTCCAGCGTTTCCCGGTCAATGCCCTTGACGTGCTGGCAAAGGTGTTCGTACTCGATGTTGTCCATGATGATTTGACGATAAATCTCTATGGCGCTCTGTGATTTCGCTTCCGTTCCTTTCCGTTCCGGCGGCTGTGCCGCCTCGTCCTCCAAAGGAGAGGGTCGGGAAAGGATAGGAATGGGATCGGTAATTGATACATCAGTAATTGATTTTTCTTTACTTGATATATCTTTATTTAATTGCGTTGGTTTTCCCAACGTAGGCTTTTCCTGCGTTGGATTATCCAACATTGGATTTTCCAACGTAGGTGAATCCGGCACAGGCTGGGGCTGTTCATAGATCACATAGTCCGCGCCGCGCAAGCGTCCTTGGCTGTCGCGCTCACGGGATCGGACGATGTACCCGGCCTGTTCCAGCTCCCGGATTGCGGCCCGGATCGCGTCGATCTGCTCCCGGTTGATAAGGGACAAACCTTTCAGCGTATAGTCCCAATCTTCCGGCAGGGAAAGCATTTGCGATAACAGGCCCTTGGCTTTCAGGGATAAGTCCTTGTTCCGCAGGTGGTGATTGGACATCACCGTGTAGCCCTTGTTACGCTCTACACGAAATACTGCCATATTCTCAACTCCTTTCACTCGAAATGTCACCGCGTCGTAGGCGGTCAGCTTGCCCGGCTGGTAGGGACATTCCGCATAGACGCAGAATTGATATTTCCAGTGCGGGCGATAAAAGCGGC
>OICB01000835.1_pt1 | contig 15127 bp, 16 predicted proteins | sample 1581121 | NCBI WGS metagenome assembly OICB01 (sample SAMEA3882544, study PRJEB24775) | human gut metagenome | biome: human-associated habitat; feature: intestine environment; material: feces | place: Netherlands | collected 2009/2010 | reverse complement strand
TATTTCAACAGTATAAGCCACATCACTTAAATTAGGTACATTCTTTAAAACTGCATTTTTAGTCATTAATGTACCGGCAAGTATAGGAAGTACAGCATTTTTTGCACCACTTATCTTTACCTGACCTGAAAGCCTTTCGCCTCCACAGATAACATACCTATCCATACTGTCCTCCGAAAATCTATATATTTATATTATGTCGCTTTTTTAATTGTGTTACTGACAGTAATGTGTTAAAATTGCCATTGTATGGAGGTGTACTATGAAAGCTGTAATTTTTGATTTAGACGGAACACTTGTTAATTCTCTTGAGGATTTAATGGATAGCACTAACTATGCTATGTCAAAAGTTGGTGCTAAACAGATAAATATTGAACAAACCAGACAATATGTTGGAAATGGTGCTGATATGCTCGTAAAAAGAGCATTAGGTAGTGAAAATCAAGATAAATTTGAAAAGGCAATTTCTATTTTCAGAGAATACTATAAAGACAATATGTGCAACAAAACTAAGCCTTATAATGGTATTTTAGAAGTTTTAGATACTCTTAACAAAAAAGGCTATGTATGTGGAGTTGTATCAAATAAGCCTGATTTTGCTACTAAGGATATGGTGAAAAAATTATTTGGAGATAAAATTCAAATAGCTATAGGTGCTGATACAACTAAAAGACCTAAAAAGCCTGCCCCTGACGGTGTATTCCTTGCCCTTGATACATTAAAAATAGATAGAAAAAATGCTGTTTATGTTGGAGATAGTGAGGTTGATGTAGCTACAGGTAAAAATTCAAATTTACCTGTTATTGGTGTTCTTTGGGGATTTAGAACAATAGCTGATTTAGATGGTGCTGATATAATAATTGACTCCCCTGTTGACATTGTAACTGCTGTAGAAAAACTTTTATAAAAGAACTTGTATTGACATTTATATTTATTTATATTAATGTTCTATATGCTAGTCTATTATTTGATGATTTATTCATCTATATGCCTCCTATGCTTTTATGGTATGTAAGTCGAATCACTACCATTTTAGCCTAGGAGGTTTTCTATATAACTTTCATCTGAATATATTTTTATTATTTATTCAGATTTCTTTCCAATATTCTTTCTCCCACATATAAATCCTCAGGAGTTGTTATTTTAATATTGTCGTAACTACCCTCAACCATTTTTATTTTCTGACCTGTTCTCTCTACAAGCATAGAATCATCAGTACCTAAATAGTTATCTTTCTTTGCCTTTTCATAGGCCTTTTTTATAACATCATATTTAAAACATTGCGGTGTCTGTGCGTGCCACAATAATTTTCTGTTTGGAGTATCAACTACAAAGCCATTTTCATCACAAATTTTTATAGTATCCTTTGCAAAAACACCTAATACACAAGCACCATATTTTGCTGTATCCTCAGCCAAAACTTCAATACTATTTTCATCAATAAAAGGTCTTACACCATCGTGAATCATAACTATATCACAATTATCAGATACATTATTTAAGCCATTTTCAACAGAATACTGTCTTTCACTTCCACCCTCAACAACAGCCTTTATTTTTGTAAAACTATATCTATCAATAATTTCACTTTTTACATACTCTATTTCGTCTTTTCCTGTAACCAATATTATTTCATTTACAACAGGACTTTCTTCAAACACTTCAACGGTATAACTTAATATACTTCTGCCCTTTAAGTCTAAATATTGTTTAGCAATAGCACTTTTCATTCTCTTTCCACTACCTGCTGCTACAATAATAACACTTACATTCATTGTATCACCTCCAATGACATTTTATCACTAAATAATACAAAAATCTATATTGAAGTTTTACACACCTTAGCCTATAATAAAATTAAAAGGAGGGGTAACTATGGATTTTGTAGATTTAATTATTAAAAAGCGTGACAATAAAAAACTTTCTAAAGATGAAATAAACTATTTTATAAAAGGTGTAACTGATGGCACAATCCCAGATTACCAAATTTCATCAATGCTTATGGCTATTTATCTCAATGGTATGGATATTGAAGAAACTTCACAACTTACAATGGCTATGACCAATTCAGGCAAAACATTGGATTTAAGTTCTATAAAAGGCATAAAAGTAGATAAACATAGTACCGGTGGCGTTGGAGATACTACTACCCTTGTACTTGCCCCTTTGACAGCTTCTCTTGGTTTGCCAGTAATAAAAATGAGTGGCCGAGGTTTAGGACATACTGGTGGCACATTGGATAAGTTAGAATCTATACCAAACTTTAATGTATCACTTTCAGAAGAACAGGCATTTTTACAGGTTGAGAAAAATGGCATAGCTCTTATGAGCCAAACTTCCGACCTTGCTCCAGCTGACAAGTCCCTTTACGCCCTTAGAGATGTAACAGGAACAGTTGAAAATATATCCCTTATTGCATCTAGTATAATGAGCAAAAAACTGGCTGCCGGTAGTGATGCTATAGTTCTTGATGTTAAATTTGGTAACGGTGCTTTTATGAAAAATATTGATGATGCCGAAAAACTGGCTACTACAATGATTGGCATAGGTAAACATTTGGGCAAAAACATAACAGCATTTTTAACAAATATGAATGAACCTCTGGGTATGCACATTGGCAACAGCCTTGAAGTTATAGAAGCAATAGAAATTCTAAAGGGTAATATAAATGGTGCATTAAAAGATGTTTCCCTTGCTTTAGGTAGCGAAATGCTTGTATTAGGTGGCATTTTTGAAAATGCTGAAATGGCACACAAGGCATTAGAGGAAAATATAAATAACCATAAAGGCTTAGAAAAATTTAGAGAATTAATAACATTACAAGGTGGAAACCCTAGTGTTATTGATGATTATTCACTTTTCCAACAGCCTAAAGAGAGCCTTGAAGTAAAAGCCGAAAAAGACGGTTATATTTCTCATATAGATACAGACAATATAGGCAGAGCGTCTGTTGTTACAGGTGCTGGCAGGTTAACAAAAACAGATAAAATAGACTATAGTGCCGGTATAATTATGAAAAAAAGACTTGGAGATACTGTCAAAACTGGTGAAGTTATAGCAACCGTATATTCTTCAACTACTGAAAAATGTAAAAGAGCAAGTGAAATAATAAAGCAGGCTGTTGTTATTGGCGAAAAGCCTGAAAAACAACCTTTAATCTATAAAATTATTAAATAAGGAGGGGTATATATGAAAAGAGCAATAATAATTGTATTAGACGCTGTAGGCATTGGAGAATTACCTGACGCTGATAAATATGGCGACAAAGGCAGTAACACTCTTATGCATGTTAAAGAAGCACTTCCGGCACTTAATTTAAAAAATATGTGTAATTTGGGATTAGGACTTATTGACGGCGACAATGTATATGAAAAAGTAAATAACCCAAAGGGTATCTATGGGAAAATGGCTGAACATTCTGCCGGCAAAGATACTACAACTGGTCATTGGGAAATAAGTGGTATATGGATTGATAAGCCTTTCCCTACTTATCCAAAGGGATTTCCAAAAGAAATTATTGAAGAATTTGAAAGTAAAATAGGCAGAAAGGTTTTAGGCAACTGTGTAGCATCTGGTACAGTAATTATACAGGAATTAGGCGATGAGCATATGAAAACAGGCTACCCTATTGTATATACTTCAGCCGATAGTGTTTTCCAGATTGCTTGCCACGAGGATATTATACCTATTGAAGAACAGTATCGCTACTGCGAAATAGCCAGAGAAATTTTACATGGAGATAATGGTGTAGGTAGAGTTATAGCCAGACCTTTTATAGGCTCAAATGGTCACTATACAAGAACTGAAAGAAGAAAGGATTTTTCACTTCCACCTATTGCCCCTACACTTTTGGATTATGTTTCTAAGGCTGGTCTTACAGTTTCTGCTGTAGGTAAAATTGAAGATATTTTCTGCAACAGAGGTATAACTCAATCTGTTCATACTCATACAAATGCTGAGGGTATAGAACAGACTATAAAATATATTGAAAATGCCCCAGACGGTCTTATATTTACAAACTTAGTAGATACTGATATGCTCTATGGTCATAGAAATGATGTAGAGGGATTTGGAAAATCACTTCAATATTTTGATGATAATCTTCCTAGAATTATTAATGCTATGAGCGATGATGACATACTTTTTATTACCGCTGACCATGGTTGCGACCCAACAACACCGTCAACAGACCATTCAAGAGAATATGTTTTCCTCCTAGGCTATGGAAAAAATATTAAGCCTCATAACATAGGCATAAGAAAAACTTACGCCGATTTGGCAAAAACTATTGCAAATTATTTTAATATTGAAAATGATTTACATGGAGAAAAATTTGATTTAGAATAATAAAAAAACGGAGATATTCTAATTGCTGAATATCTCCGTTTCATATAAAAATAGCTGCCCTTTTTAGGACAGCTATTTATATTTATCTAAATATTTTCAACCCATTTATTTAACAGTTTCAACTTCTTCTTTTTTAACTTCTCTATTACAAAGATTTGCGTAAATTGTACCTGATATATTGTGCCATACACTAAAAATTGCACCAGGTAATGTAGCAAGTGGATTTGATGCAAAATTAGCTGTAGCCATAGATATAGCCAAACCACTATTCTGCATACCTACCTCAATAGCAACGGCTGTAGTCTTTGGCTTATCCAAATGTGCCATTTTGCCAACAGCAGTACCAGCTAAAAGACCTACACCATTATGTATCATAACAACAACAAATGTTAAAGCTCCACATGTCATAATTTTTTCTGCGTTTGCCCCTAAAATTATCATAACTATAGAAACAATAGAAACCAAAGGCAATACATCTCTAATGCTGTCAATCTGCTTAGGGAAAAGTCTGTAAAGTAATATACCTGCTAAAACAGGAATTAATACAACCTTAACAGCTGAAAGCATCATGGCATATATAGAAACTTCAACCCAAGAACCGGCAAGAACATATACTAAAACCGGTGTACAAAGAGGTGCAAGTATTGTAGAAACTATTGTCATACCTACTGAAAGAGCTACATCGCCCTTTGCAATATAAGTTATAACATTACTTGCTGTACCTCCTGGGCAACAACCTACAAGTATTACACCAAGAGCCAAATCTGTAGGCAACTGGAATACTTTTGCCAATACATAGGCTGAAAGTGGCATAATTGTATACTGTAACACAAAGCCTAAAGCTAACTCCTTTGGTCTTGTAAACACGACCTTGAAATCCTGAGTTTTTATGGTTAAGCCCATACCGAACATAGCTACACCAAGAAAAATAGCTGTGTAATTTGTTGCCCAAGAAAAACCGTTTGGTTTAAAGAATGCAATAATCGAAAATAGAATAATCAATATTGCTACATTTGAGGATAAAAATCCACTTATACTTTTTAATTTACTCATTTCTGTTCTCCTTCTCATTACTGAAAAAGAGCCGAAATACCATAAACAGCTCTTTTTCAGAGTTGTATTATAGTATTATTTTAAATCAGATAATTTTCCATGCTTTTCATAACGAGTAATACGAGAAATTGTATTATCGTCATTTACAAAAACAACCTTTGGAGGATTTTCCTTTATTTCCTCTTGTGTCATCTGAGCATAGCTCATTATTATAACCTTATCTCCGGTTGATACCATTCTTGCTGCTGCACCATTTAAACAAATAATTCCACTATTTGCCTTACCACAAATAACATAAGTAGAAAATCTTGCACCATTATCAACATCAGCAATTTCTACTTTTTCGTATTCAGTAAGACCAGCAGCCTCCATAAGAGCTTCATCAACAGTAATACTGCCTATATAGTCAAGAGCTGACTGTGTAACAGTTGCTCTATGTATTTTACTTTTAAGCATTTCAAGTGTCATAATATTAGACCTCCACTATAAAATTATCAATAAGTCTAGTTTTGCCAATATATACAGCCATAGCTACAAGAACTCTGCCCTCTGCTGTTTCAAGAGGTTCAATGCTGTCAGCATTTACAAGCTGAACATAGTCTATTTTAGCTAAAGGTTCACTATTGATAATATCTTTCATAGTGTTGAGAATAACATCGCTATTCTTTTCGCCATTTTTAATAAGTTCTTCTCCCTTAAAAACAGCTTTACTTAAAACTAATGCTGCTTTTCTCTCTTCAGCATTTAAGTATGTATTTCTTGAACTTTTAGCAAGTCCGTCATCTTCTCTTATAATAGGACAACCAATAACATCAATATCCATATTTAAGTCACGAACCATTCTTCTGATAATTGCAAGCTGTTGAGCATCTTTCTGACCAAAGTAAGCTCTGTCAGGTGTCACAATATTAAATAACTTACTTACGATTGTGCAAACACCTCTAAAATGAATAGGACGAGTTTTGCCACAAAGTTCCTTACTTAAATTCTGAGTTTCTACAAAAGTACAAAAATCAGACGCAAACATTTCATCTGGTTCTGGATTAAAAAGCATAGCTGCACCAGCATTTTCACAAAGTGCCTTATCTGCCTCTATATCTCTTGGATATGTAGATAAGTCCTCATTTGCTCCAAACTGAATTGGATTTACAAAGTCACTTACAACAACTTTGTCATTTTCACTAACAGCTCTGTCTATAAGACTTTTGTGTCCCTCATGGAGATAACCCATTGTTGGCACAAAGCCTACTGTAAGACCCTGTCTTTTCCACTCTTTAACCTGTGTGCGTACTTCTGCAATAGTTTTTACAAATTTCATTTTTTCTCCTTTCCAGTCAGCGTTTAAAATAAATCGCTGCCTACACCGTAAAAACATAATCACTATTTAGAACAAAAAAATCCGGACAGAAATTGTCCGGATACACACAAAAAACACCCTCTATAAAGCGTACTATCCCTTGCGGGTACAGACACTTAGTAGAGAATATAATTTAAAATTAATATAAATCGTGCATAGGGTACAATTCCAAAAGGATACTGTCCAAATTTAGTTTAATTCTATCACAGTAATACCAAAGTGTCAATAAGGCAAAAAAATAAGGTATAGACCTTCAAAAAGCCCATACCCTATTTATAGCACTTATTTAAGATGCTTTAAGCAAAAGTTTTTCCACTTTTAAATAAACATTTCTTATTATCGAATATAATGTATCTGCTAACTTCCTAATAAATGTGCGTATAGTTTTGTCATATATTATTGAAGAAATAAGAGCGAATATAAACACGATAAAAAATATGATGAATACCCATAATAAAATATGAGAGTATCCATAATTTTCGTATACATAATTCCATAATGCAGTTCTGCAATAATTACGCAAAACAATGTTTTCGTGTATAATATAAACTAACAGTGATAGACTTGAAATATAATTAACAATCTTATTTGTAAAAGTTAACTTTCTCATTAAATTAAACAGTGCTATCGCAAGTATAATTAAAAATGGATTGTAATTTGTTTGCCAACGCAATACTTTATCACTTAAAAACGAAATATGTAATCCTAAGAAATTAGCCATAAATGCTATTCCGAACCATCCAACAAAACCCACTAATAACAACACAAAATTATATTTAACACTATCTGCAAAATTTTTCAAATATAACTGAATATAGGCCATCACAAAGTAAATGGTAATCCATAAAATGATAGTAGATGGAAAAAATGAATCTTTTTTTATAAAATTAAAACAAGCATATATCACAAATAAAGCAGTTGAAATTCTAAATAGATGCTGTTTATCTAACTTATTAATAACAACATTCAATAGAGGATGAATAGGCCAAAAAAGTAAATAGCATGTCAAATACCAGTTAGAAGCAAAGGTTGTTGGCATAATACTATTAAGAAAAATCTCACCGGAAATATCACCTTTTCTAATAATTAACATTACAACAAAAATGAACATTGAAACAAACCATATTTCACAAAGCATAAAAAACCATTTTTGTTTATTATACTTTGAAGAACGCAACAAAAACCATGCAGAACATATAAAGAAAATAGAATTTCCTAACGCACCAAAATATGAAAAAATAGCAAGTATAAATTTCCATATATCGGCTGTTGCAATCGATAAATCTACTACATAACCATTGTATGAAATATATGGATTTACAGTTTTAAGTGTATAAACAACATGTGAAATTACAATCAGAACAATAGCAATGATTTTCAATAATTCAATTCCTGAATTACGCTCTTTCTTTGTCGAAAAAGTTTTCTCTTTTTGTATCACTTTATATTCTTTAAAGTTATCTTTAACATCCGTCGACTTTACAGTTGACATAATATAAATCACTCCTTTTAGTATTACAGATTATACATAATTATAATATATCATCATTTACAAGTCAATATTTATAATACGACCTGTTCATTTTAAGTTGACTTAGGTTTTTTAACAAACTAAAATAAGAGGATTACTCCCCTTATTTTATAGTAAGTGTTCCATATATTTCAGCATATCGGCCTAAAATATCTGTAGCATAATATTTTACATCATACTCTCCAACTGCTGTAGGATGAATATTGTAAGACAAATCGTAGCTAATAACATTATTGGCTGTATCATAAGCTGTTACACCCTCTCTAATCTTTTCAGCAAGCTGTTGTGATGTAAGATTATCTGAGGCATTTATTGTTTTGTGAAGTGATGAATAGTTAGCCAAAAACTTTACACCCTCTTTATGCCAAGGGTTATTTACATTTGGGTCAGTTGGGTCCCAATTTGGATATGACGCATTCTTACCCAAATATATACTCTTTGGTCTGCCTAATGGGTCTGTACCATTATTAACAATTGTAACCTGTGTTCCAAGACTACAATTATCATATATCCACTTTGCATCGGCTGTTGTCAATCTTACACAACCCATAGAAACAGCCTGTCCCAACTTGTTGTACTCAACAGTTTTGAGAGAAGATGGGTCAGTTTTTTTATAATAAACTGAATGGAAAAGAATATTTCCATTTATTCTTGTGGCATACTGACCATATACATTTCCGAAAAGTGGTCGCCAAGTATACTTAGCACAAGTATTAAACACCCCAGATGGTGTGCCATCATTTGCACCAACAGAACAAATCATAGCCTTTATAGGCACATAATTATTACCCTGTTTTTCATAAACAGTTACACAATTAGTTCCCTTGTTTACAGTCAACCTATATGTACCTGCATATGTACAGGCTGACAGCATAAGAACAAAAAATGCTACTAAAACCCCTAATTTTAATTTTCTACCCATATATTACCTCCTCATTTATACAGATTTTTCGACCTAAATTATAATATAATCTTACATTACATTTTATTTATTGTCAATATATTACTTAATTCTAAAGACACAAAAACACCCCATAGAAATCTATGGGGCACAAAATCACACTCGTTTTTTGTAAACAAGCAACATTAATATTAAAATTAAAAAGAAAACAAGGACCACAATAGTAGCTCTAATATCCTGTAATGCTATAATAACAGCAATAAGGGAACTACCAAGACTTAAAGCATATAAAATCATAACTGCCTGCTGATTTGTATAACCAGAGTCAATAAGTCTATGATGAAGGTGTCCTCTATCTGGGCTCATAATAGGCTTATGATTAATTGCTCGTCTAATCATAGCAAAGGATGTATCAAAAATAGGCAACGCCATAGAAAGCACAGCTAACAAAAGTGAAAGAATAGCATAACTCTTAAATACACCTATACAAGAACAAACGGCAAGTACATAACCTAAGAAAGTTGAGCCTGTATCTCCCATATAAACTTCAGCCGGACTGAAATTTCTAGGAAGGAAACCAAGAGCTGCACCAGCAAGAGCTATTGTCATAACAGCACCTACTGTACCACCTGAAATAGCACAAAGTATAGCAAGACAAGTGGACATAATACTTGTAACACCGGCTGCTAAACCGTCAAGACCGTCAATAAGGTTTACAGCATTAATAAGACCTATTATCCAAACAACTGTAATAATATTTGAAAACGGCTTAATATACTGCCACAATGGCCACATTATAAAGTCCAATTTAGTTCCAGTTGAAACAACAATTACTGCCACAACAATTTGGGCAAGCAACTTCATTTTTGCACTTAATTCATAAATATCATCAAGCATACCAACAAGAACAATAATAATAGCACCAATAATAAAGCCAACAAACTGTCTATTGTGCAAGTCCTCTAAAAAAATGGACATAAGTATCATTGAACCCATAAACCCACTAACAATAGCAAGTCCACCCATAAGTGGCACAGGTTCTTTATTCATACCTCTGGCTCTAGGATAGTCCACAGCGTGGAATTTTATACCTAGTCTTTTAGCCATTGGTGTTGTCAATAGTGAAATTGAAAAGGCAACAGCAAAGCTAGCCAAATACAAAAGCCATGTATCAGACATAGTATACCTCCCTTAGAGTCAAAGCAAAACGCAAATCGTACATTTTACTTTGTACCAAACATTCTATCGCCTGCATCGCCAAGACCAGGAATAATAAATCCATCTTCACTTATAGTTCTATCCATAGCTGCTGCATATACATCAACATCTGGGTGGTCAGCCTGTAACTTCTGAACGCCGTCAGGAGTACAAATAAGGCAAATATACTTAATATTCTTGAAGTTTCTTTCCTTTAAGAACTGAACAGCAGCAGATGCAGTACCACCTGTAGCCATCATAGGTTCAAGAACAAATATTTCAATATTGTCAGAATATTCTGGAAGTTTACAGTAATATTCAATAGGCATAAGAGTATTAGGGTCTCTGTAAAGACCAATGTGACCAACTCTTGCATTTGGAATAAGGTTTACAATACCGTCAACCATACCAATACCAGCTCTTAAAATAGGTACAAGACCAATTTCCTTATCCATTGTCTTAGCCTCTGCTGGAGCAAAAGGAGTTTCAATATTTTCTGTCTTTACTTCCATATCTCTTGTAGCTTCATATGCTAAAAGACCAGAAACTTCGCTTACAAGTTCTCTAAATTCCTTGTTGTTAGTATTCTTATCTCTTAAAAGAGCAAGCTTACTCTGTACTAATGGATGGTCAATAATAAATAAATCACTCATATAAATACCTCCTTATTCTTCAATCATAGCAATTCGTCTGATATGACGCTCATCGCCAGAAAATTCAGTTTCTAAAAATGCCTTAACAATTTCAAGAGCAAGACCAGGTCCAATAACTCTTGCACCCATAGCAAGAATATTGGCATCGTTATGCTCTCTAGTTGCCTTTGCTGAAAAAACATCGTGGCAAAGAGCAGCTCTGATACCCTTTACCTTATTGGCAGTAATTGAAATACCAATACCAGTACCACAAATGATAATGCCCTTATCGCATTGACCGTCTGCTACTGCGTGAGCAACAGCCTTGCCATAAACAGGATAATCGCAAGAGTCACTTGTGTATGTACCGAAATCCTTGTATTCAATACCCTTTGAATCTAAATATTCCATTACTGTTTTCTTTAATTCAAGACCACCATGGTCACAGCCTAAACCTATCATTTAAACTTCCTCCTACACATCTATAATTGAATAACCTGCTGCCTTTTTCAATCTGTTCATTATAGCAAGTCCAAGTTCTGTTTCTTCAAACCCCTCTGCATATACCTTTTGAATATTGTGATAATCACATTTTCTAAGCATTTTAAAGAGATTTGCTGCAATAGTTTCTGGATGCTGTCTGCTTCCTATAACCAAAACTTCAAAGCCTTGGTATCTGTCTTTTGTTTCTTCAGTTGCAATAATGCCTGTTCTATATCCTTCAGCCTTTGATTTTTCAGCAAGTTCTGTTATTTTGCTAACTGTATTATCTACATTACCTCTGACAATAACAACATCTGCTGATGGCGAATAGTGAGTATACTTCATACCTGGAGCTTTTGGCAATTCGCCGGCTGAAAGTTTAGTAACAACAGCCTTATCAACTGTTACCTCACCTAAAACATCTCTAAGCATACCTAAAGTAATAGAACCTGGTCTTAAAAGACAAGGTACATCTCCTGAAACATCAACAATAGTAGACTCTAAACCAAATTCACAGCTACCACCGTCAATAATCATATCAATTTTGCCCTTTAAGTCATACTCTACGTGAGATGCTCTTGTAGGACTAGGTCTGCCAGAAGTGTTTGCACTAGGTGCGGCTATTGGCATTTTTGCGGTTTTAATAAGTAAATTAGCAACCTTATTTTCAGGAAAGCGTATTGCAACAGTTTCAAGTCCACCTGATGTAGCATAAGGCACAATATCAGCTTTCTTGAAAATAAGAGTAAGTGGACCAGGCCAAAAAGCCTTCATTAACTTTTTAGCATTTTCTGGTACTTCCTTTACTAAAGGTTTTAATTCCTCAATATCAGAAATATGCAATATAAGTGGATTGTCAGACGGTCTGCCTTTAGCCTTGTAAATATCCTTTACCGCCTCAGCATCAAGTCCGTTTGCACCAAGTCCATATACTGTTTCTGTAGGAAATGCCACAAGACCGCCGGATTGTAATATCTCAGCGGCCTTTTCAATGACATCAATATCCTTCAAAGGTTCTGCAAAATCTACTTTTGAAATAATAGTGTCCATTTAATAATACACCTGAAATCTTATTTATTTACTCCACAGCACTTCTTGTACTTCTTACCACTACCACAAGGACAAGGGTCATTTCTACCAATGTTCTTATCTGGGTTGTGAACTGTCTTAGAATTCTTCTGTTCCTTGTAGAAAGCATCAAGCTGTTCTCTTGTGAATACATCTTCCCACTGTGGAAGGCTGTATAAATGGTCAGCCTTGTATTCTACCATCTGCTTGTAGAGCTTTTCAAGGTCGATAACTAAGTTAATCTGAGTATCGTCTGTAAGAGTTTCAAGCTCAATCTTTTCTGGCTGAGTTTCGTTGATACCGTCTACAAAACCAGCAATATAAGCCTTTGGTACATTGTATCTTTCAGCTAATTCAGTAACTGTACCACTTAAAGAAGTAAGCTTGTTACCGATAATATCTTCGTAGATAGCCTGTTCTCTTGGAATATAGTCAGCCCAAGTTCTTTCGTTTGTTCTACCGTTTCTGTAATAAGCACTTGCGAGCCAAGTTTCATATAAAGTCATTTCGTTTTCCTCCTGAAATTTCATACAATAATTGATATTTTACACTAAAAACAATATTTTGTCTAGTATTTATTACAAAGCCTTACTTAAAAGCTCCTCTACAGAGCTAACACCTATAACGCTTATATTTTTAACCCTCGAAGCCTCTTTATAATTAGCCTGAGGTACTATACAACATTTAAAACCTAATTTAGCAGCCTCAGCAACTCGTCTTTCTGCCATTGAAACTGCTCTTATTTCTCCTGTCAGACCTATTTCGCCAAACACAACTGTATCAGCACTAACTGCAACATTTTTGTAGCTTGATGCTATAGCAACAGCCACAGCAGCATCAAGAGATGGTTCAGCAATTTTTATACCACCTGTTAAATTGACATAGCTATCATAGGCTGCCAGTTGTAAATTAGCTCTTTTTTCAAGAACAGCAATAAGCAAAACAACTCTGTTAAAGTCCATACCTGTAGCTGTTCTTCGTGGAATATTAAAGGTAGTGTAGCTTACCAAAGCCTGTACCTCCAACAGCATAGGTCTTGTACCCTCTAATGAGCAAGTAACAACTGAGCCTGAAACATTTTCCGGTCTGCCAGAAAGCATAAATTCTGATGGATTAAGTATCTCTCTTAATCCACTATGAACCATTTCAAAAACACCAATTTCATTTGTGCCACCAAAACGGTTCTTTACTGCTCTCAATATTCTGTAAGATGCTTGTTTATCTCCCTCAAAGTAGAGAACAGTATCCACCATATGTTCCAATATTTTAGGTCCGGCAATAGCACCGTCTTTTGTAACATGTCCGACAATAATAAGAGAAATGTTTTTGCCCTTTCCCAAGTGCATAAGCCTTGAAGTAGCCTCTCTTACCTGTGACACAGACCCCGGTGCTGACGAAACCTCATCTATAAACATTGTCTGAATAGAATCTATAATAACATAATCTGGATTTTCCTTTGCTATTACACTTTCTATTATGTTCAAATTTGTTTCAGATAACAACTTTAATTTTTCTGTTGTTATTTCCAATCTATCTGCCCTTATTTTAATCTGCTGTACTGATTCTTCGCCAGAAACATACAGAATATTTTTGTCCTGTTCTCCTAGCTTTTGGCATATTTGCAAAAGAAGTGTGGATTTTCCTATACCAGGGTCGCCACCTACTAAAGTAAGAGAGCCCTGTACAAACCCACCACCTAGCACTCTATCAAGCTCACTAAGTCCTGTCTTTGTTCTCTCCTGAGATAAAGGTTTTATTTCAGAGAGCATTTTAGGGGTCACATCTGTATTATAATTTACAGGGTGATTACCCTTTGGCTGAGGCTTTTCTATTTCTTCTACAAATGTGGAAAAACTACCACATTCAGGGCATTTACCAAGCCATTTTCCTGTTTCATATCCACAATTTTGGCAGACAAATTTTGACCTTATTTTAGCCATAATAATTAAAGATGCTTTTCAATCTTAATATCCTGTGGTCTTTCTGAAAGTTCAACACTAAAGTTGATTTTGCCAGATAAGTTAGCCTTAATCTTGCCAAGGTTTACATCATCAACATAAACTGAATAGTGGAAACCTGGTTCAAGTTCAAGAGTAACCTGAGTACCACCATTACCTTCCATAGAGAAAGTAATAATCTTGTCGCCTACTTTGAAGTTATGAACAGTTGCACCTGGAACTGTTTCAAGTACAAGTGTGCCGTCTTTTGAAAGGCGTGTAACTTCCTTATGTGTTCTTACTTTATATGTGTCATCATTAACTTTGAAATCTTCTACTTTAAGCTTGTCTGCTCTAATATAATCACCAAAGCTAAGTGTATTATCATTTTCTAAAATTATGCCTTCTTTAACGATTGCCATTTCATTTTCCTCCTGACAAACTTCTTAATAAATTCTTTTTTGACAATTATATTTATATTTTATATAATTAAATCAAGTCAATTATAGCAAAATTTTGACGGTTTGTATACACATTTTAATTACAAAATAATTAATTTATTTTAACGAGGAAAAAATGGCAGATTTAAGAGCAGACAAATTCTTGGCAGACCTGGGGATA
>OICB01000804.1_pt1 | contig 15647 bp, 14 predicted proteins | sample 1581121 | NCBI WGS metagenome assembly OICB01 (sample SAMEA3882544, study PRJEB24775) | human gut metagenome | biome: human-associated habitat; feature: intestine environment; material: feces | place: Netherlands | collected 2009/2010 | reverse complement strand
GCATCCTCGTCGAGCGTGTAATCCTTCTCCTTCTCTTTCTCTTCCGACATATCGTGTGCTTTCTCTTGTTCCTTTCCGTCAACCGATGCGCAGGTCCTGCTCCACGAGGTCCTCCTCGATGCGCAGGTTGTCGATGATGAAGCCCTGCCGTTCGTAGGTGTTCTTGCCCATGTAGAACTCCAGCAGGTCGTGGATCGGGTCGTCCTTCGTGATGCGGACCTTGTCCAGACGCATGTTCCCGCCGATGAACTCGCGGAACTCCTCGGGCGAAATCTCACCCAGACCCTTGAAGCGCGTGATCTCGGCACTGGCCCCGAGCGCCGCGATGGCCCGCTGCCGCTCCTCCTCCGAGTAGCAGTAGCGCGTCTCCTTCCGGTTGCGCACGCGGAACAGCGGCGTCTGGAGCACGAACAGGTGGCCCTGGCGGATCACGTCGGGGAAGAACTGCAGGAAGAAGGTCATCAGCAGCAGGCGGATGTGCATGCCGTCGACATCGGCATCGGTAGCGATGATGACCTTCTCGTAGCGCAGGTTGTCCATCTCCTCCTCGATATTGAGCGCCGCCTGCAGCAGGTTGAACTCCTCGTTCTCGTAGACGACCTTTTTGGTCAGCCCGAAGCAGTTGAGCGGCTTGCCGCGCAGCGAGAAGACCGCCTGCGTGCGCACGTCGCGGCTCTTGGTGATCGAACCCGACGCCGAGTTGCCCTCCGTGATGAAGATCATCGACTGCTCGGCCAGCTCGCTGCGGTCCGTGCGGTGGATCTTGCAGTCGCGCAGCTTGCGGTTGTTGAGCGAGACCTTCTTGGCCGTCTCGCGGGCCTTCTTCTGGATGCCCGAGATGGCCTTGCGCTCCTTCTCGTTCTCGACGATCTTCTTCTGGAGCACCTGCGCCGTCTCGGGATGCTTGTGCAGGTAGTCGTCGAGGTGCTTGCCCAGGAACTCCACGACGAAGTTGCGGATCGTGGGGCCCGACTTCGACATCTCCTTCGAGCCGAGCTTCGTCTTGGTCTGCGACTCGAAGATCGGGCTCGACACGCGGATCGAGATGGCGCCGATGAGCGACGTGCGGATGTCGGCCGGGTCGTAGTCCTTGTGGTAGAACTCGCGGATGGTCTTGGCGACGGCTTCGCGGAAGGCCGCTTGGTGCGTGCCGCCCTGCGTCGTGTACTGTCCGTTGACGAACGAGTAGCAGCTCTCGCCGTAGCCCGTGCCGTGGGCGATCACCACCTCGATGTCGGGTCCCGACAGGTGGATGGGCGGATAGAGCGGCTCCTCGGTCATGTTCTCGTTCAGCAGGTCGAGCAGTCCGTTCTTCGAGGTGTAGGACTGGCCGTTCAGACGGATCGTCAGCCCGCGGTTCAGGTAGGTGTAGTTGCGCACCAGCTGCTCGACATACTCCAGATGGTAGGTATAGGGGCCGAAGACCTCCTCGTCGACGCGGAAGCGGATCTCCGTGCCGTTCTTCTCCGTGAGGCCCGACTCCCAGCGGTCGCTCTGCTCGAGCCCCTGCGCGAAAGTCACCGTGCGGGCCTCGCCGTCGCGCACCGAGCGGGCCGAGAAACTGCTCGAAAGGTAGTTCACGGCCTTGACGCCCACGCCGTTCAGACCCACCGTCTTCTTGAAGGCCGCGTTGTCCTCGTCATCGTCGTATTTGCCGCCCGTGTTCATCACGCTCACCGCCGCCGAGAGCGAATTGAGCGGAATGCCGCGCCCGTAATCGCGCACGGTCACCTCGCCGTCCGAGACCGTGATGTCGATCTGGTGGCCGAAGCCGTTCATGTATTCGTCGATCGAGTTGTCGACCACCTCCTTGATGAGGACATAGATGCCGTCGTCGGGCTGCGTGCCGTCGCCCAGTTTGCCGATGTACATGCCGGGGCGCAGCCGCACGTGCTCACGCGGCGTGAGCGTGCGGATGGCGTCGTCGCCATAGTTGTCCGTCGGTTTCGTATTGAGTAAGTCTGCCATGTTTTCAGTATCGGTTTCGCTGCCGGCCCGCCGGCAGCAGTTCCCGCTGAAGCCGGAAGGGATCGGCCCGGGGGAAGGCTATGCGTGCCGCCCCTCCTGCCGGATTTCGGCCAGTGCGGCGGCCATGCGGTCGTGCACGCGCGCCATCAGTTCGTGCACCTCCGTCGAGGCGATCTCCTCGCGGCTCACCGGCGGCAGCACGCGGATCGTGATGCGGTTGCCCCAGTTGAACATCAGGTTGCGGCGGACGATCGTCCGCGTGCCGTCGAGCACCACGGGCAGAATCTCGACCCCCGCCTCGCGCGCCAGCGTGAAGGCCCCGGCCTTGAAGCGGTGAATCTCCCCGTCCTTCGAGCGTGTGCCCTCGGGGAAGATCGCCACCGACGCCCCGCGCGAAATCCACAGCTTGCCCTCGCGCAGCAGCTGCTCCATCGCCTCGGCGGCGTGTCCGCGGTCGATGCAGATGTCGCCGTGCAGCACGAGATACTGCCCGAAGAAGGGCACCTTGAAGACCTCGCGCTTCGAGACCCAGCGGAAGTTGAGCGGGATGTAGTAGAGCGTCGGGATGTCAAACACCGTGTTGTGGTTCACGACGATGACATAGCGTTTTTTGCGGTCGATCAGCTCGCGTCCGATGACCCGCTGCCGCCAGCGCAGGGGGATGAAGAAGAAGATGCGCACGAGGATGCGCGAGAGTTCATGCACCACGCGCCGCCCCTTGTCGAAGGGGTAGCAGAGGACGAGCGCCACGGCCGACAGGACCATGAACAGCGTGCACAGAAGCACGAGAAACAGGTAGTAGATGCCGCTTATCATATCGTTCGGGAGCTGTTGGGGGCCGATTATCCGGTCCGGTTCAATCTGCAAAATTAGAAAAAATCCGCGGATTTTCCACGTCGCGGCGGGCGAGTTTTCAACATTTTTCGTCGGCGGGTTTTCCCGAAAAACAGCCCGCGCGTCCACGGGCGGTCCGCACACCGGATCGCCGCCGGGACCCGCTCCCGCCGCGCACCATATCCACTGCCCGCCCTCCGGCCAGTTCCACCCTCCGCCCGCTCCCTTACCCCCCCGCCATACATCAGGCCGTCCCGTCTTCTTTCGTCACGCCCCGCAGTCACATTCCGCACAAGCATCCCAGATTCCCCATAATAATATGTGCAGAAAAATTTTTGTGAAAATTAAGTACTATGTATTACAAAGTAGAAATATTTTTACATATCTTTGCGGTGTCAACTAAAGTGCGACGCAGACAACAACGAAAAAACGAGATAACATGAAACAACTGATCCTTCTGATTACGGTTTTGGGCATGACGGCGACCAGCGCGCTGGCAGCCCGCATGTATCCGGCCACGGGGCGCGTGGTCGACGAGCAGGGCGCAGCCGTGGAGTACGCGACGGTCGTGCTGCTCAAGGGCACGGAGCAGGTGGCGGGCATGGCCACCGACGGCGAGGGCCGCTTCCGGCTCGAGGTGCCGACGGGCGACTACACCCTCTCGATCCAGTACCTGGGTTACGACCCGCTGAAGCAGACGGTGCACGTCGAGCAGGAGAACGACCTCGGGGACTTCGTCATGCACGGCTCGTCGACCGAGATCGAAGGGGTGGTCGTCAAGGCGCAGCTCGTGCGGCGCGAGGCCGACCGCTTCGTCGTCGACGTAGCCAACGCCCCGGCGGCTGCGGGTCGCGACGGCGTCGAGCTGCTGGAGCGCGCCCCGGGCGTCTGGGTCGACAGCGACAAGATTTCGGTCAACGGCAGGACGGGCACGAAGGTCTACGTCAACGACCGCGAGCTGAAGCTCGAACCCGAGCAGCTGTTCACCTACATCCGCTCGCTGCGGGCCGAGGAGATTCAGAAGATCGAGGTGATCCCGACGACGGGCGCCGACTACGACGCCGACACGGCGGGCGGCGTGATCCGCATCACGCTCAAGAAACGGCGCGAAAACGGCCTCAACGGCTCCCTCTCGCTCAACGGAAGCGCGAGCGCCATGGGGCGCAACCTCACGCCGGGCGGCAACATCAACATCCACTCGGGCCGCTTCGACCTCTACGCCTCGGGCTGGGGCTCCTTCGCGGACAACCGTTCGGTAAGCGACGAGACGACGCACTACACGTCGGGCGACGCCGCCCTCACCTCGCACTCCGACCTGAAGAGCCGCGTCAACAACGGCGGCGGCACGCTCGGCGCCCTCTACGAAATCGCGCCGCACCACAGCATCGGAGCCGAATTCGAGTACTGGCACAGCGACAGCGACGATCCGACCGACACGCAGAGCGACTTCACGCAGGACGACCGGCTGACCCGCACGCAAACACGCTTCGGAGCAGGCGATTACGGCGATAACCTCTCGGCGACGTTCAACTACGTCTGGAAGGTCGACACGCTGGGATCGACGCTCAAGCTGCTGGCCGACTACACCTCGCGGAGCAACGCTTCGGGCAACGACAACTTCAGCCGCATCACCTCGCCCGCCGCTGTGCGCGACTCGACCTACCGCGACCGCACGACGAGCCGCTACACGATCGCCTCGGCAACGCTGGCCCTTGACAAGAAGTTCTCGCCGCGCTGGACGCTGAAGGCCGGAGCGAAGTTCACCCGCAACGACATGGACAACGACGCACGCTACGAATACCTGCACGGCGCGGACTGGGTGCGCAACGACCGCCAGAGCTTCTCGATCGACTACACGGAGAACATCGCCGCAGCCTACGGCATCGTCGCGGCCAATCTCGGCCGCTGGAGCCTCGTGGCGGGGCTGCGCGGCGAGTACACCCACACGACGGGCAAGCAGGTCGGGCAGGACTACTTCTCGCTCTTCCCCAACGCCAACATCTCCTACTCGCTCTCGAAGGACGGCGCCTACTCGCTCATCGCGCAGTACGCCCGCACCATCTCGCGTCCCAGCTTCTGGAGCCTCTCTCCGCAGCGGAGCCAGATTTCGGACTACACCTACCAGACGGGCAACCCCGCGCTCAAGCCCTCCTACACGCACGACGCCAGCCTGACCTTCGTGCTGAAGCACAAATACACGCTCACGGCCGGCCTGACCGTCGAGACGGACGAGATCCAGCAGACGATCCTCCCCGACGCCGACGATCCCGACCTGCTCTGCGTCGCGTGGGTCAACTACGACGCCATGACGAGCTACTACTTCACGGCCAACCTTCCCTTCCAGCTCACCCGGTGGTGGCAGCTGAACGTCAACGCCATAGCCATGCGGCAGGCGCAGCGTGTCGGGGCGGACGACCCGGTCAGCCGCCAGAACCTCTACAGCCTCTACGCCTCGACGACCTTCACGCTCCCGGCCAACTTCTACATCGACCTCTCCTACCGCTACCAGAGCCGTGTCGAACTGGGCAACTGCTGGGTCGAGCCGCAGCAGATGCTGCACGCGGGGATCAAAAAACGCTTCGGCGAGCGCTTCACCCTCTCGTTCAACGTCCGCAACCTCACCGAGGAGCCGCAGCACATCGGCGCCCGCGGCGAAGGGTTCGTGCGCCGTGTCGACGTGCTGCAATTCTGGAACAACCGCCAATACCGCATCGGGCTCACGTGGAACTTCAAGTCGGGCAAGGCCTTCCGCAAGAAGAGCGTCGAAGCCGGGTCGGCCGAAGACCGCAGCCGGCTGTAATCCGGAAAGCAAGCTGCTGAAAATCACACGGGCCGCAGGGGTTATCTCCTGCGGCCCGTGATGTATGGCGACCGACGGATTTTTCAGCTCCGGCGGTGGCGGCGCGGCAGCGGGTACGGCGGATACGCGGCAGCGGCAGGCGGCGCGCCCAGCGCACGGCCCAGTACGGCAGGCGCGGATGGGCCATCCAGCGTGCAAGGTGCGTGACCGGCGTCGGGAAATGGAGCGACTGCCCCGCGATGATGAGCGTCACGGCGACGAGGATCAGCACCACGCCCAGCATGATGCGCGGCGTGAGCTGCTCGCCGAAGACCGTGACGCCGAAGATCAGCGCCGTGACGGGCTCCAGCGCCCCGAGGATCGCCGAATCGCCCCGGCCATCGCCACCAGGGAGATGACCGTCGGGAAGAGCGCCAGCGACAGGGCGTTGATCCACAGCAGGGGTTCGGGAACGGGTTGCAGCTCCGTGCAGCCGCGCAGCCGCACGACATAGATCAGCGAACCGAAGAGCAGGCAGTAGAAGGTGAGCTTCTCGGTGGACATCGTGCGCAGCGACGAGCGGTTGACCCCCACGATGTAGACGGCATACGAGAGGGCCGAGAAGAAGACCAGCACCACGCCCGTCAGATTGAGCGTCACGCCGTCACCGCCCTTGTAGAGGAGCGAGATACCCGCGCAGGCCAGCGCGATGGAGAGGACGCTGGCGGCCGTCAGCCGTTCGTGGAAGCCCACGGCCATGATGACGGCGACCATCACCGGATAGACGAACAGGATCGTCGAGGCGACGCCCGCATCCATGAAGTGGTAGCTCTCGAAGAGCAGCAGCGACGAGGCCGACATGAGCAGTCCCATCACCACGAGCGGCACGACGTCGCGCCGGTGCAGAGCGAACGAGCGCCGCCGCACGAGCATCAGCGCCCCGAGCAGCGCAACGGCCAGCACGTAACGGTAGAACAGCACGGAATCCGCCCCCATGCCCGCCGCATACATCGGCAGGGCGAAGAGCGGATTGAGTCCGTAGCTGGCGGCGGCAACGGCTCCCAGCACGTAGCCGCGCACTCTTTCGGAGGCCACCGCGCGCTAAAACTCGACCTGCGGGGCCGTCTCCGTCCCCTCGGCCGCCTCGAAATAGGGTTTCTGGTCGAAGCCGAAGAGGGCGGCCACGAGATTCGACGGGAAGCGCCGCACGGCGACGTTGTACTTGCGGGCCGCGTCGTTGAAGTCTTTGCGGGCCACGGCGATGCGGTTCTCCGTCCCCTCGAGCTGCGACTGCAGCTCGATGAAGTTCTGGTTGGCCTTCAGGTCGGGATAGCTCTCCGCCACGGCGATCAGGCGGCCCAGTGCCGAGCGCACATCAGCCTGCGCCTGCTGGAACTGTGCCAGCCGCTCGGGGGTCAGCTCCCCGGCCGAGAGGTTGATCGACGTGGCCTTGGCCCGCGCCTCGGTCACCTCACCGAGCGTCTGCGACTCGTGCGCCGCATAGCCCTTGACCGTATTGACCAGATTGGGAATCAGGTCCGAACGACGCTGGTACTGCGTCTCGACATTCGACCAGGCGGCATTCACCCCCTCCTCCTTGTTGACAAACCCGTTGTAGGTGACGTAGAAAAAGATCGCCACGACGGCCACAACGCCGATCCAAATCCATTTTTTCATAACTTGTCCGTTTGATTGTTTACCAGTTAGTTTGCTTGTCGTATTCCATCCGCACGGGGCGCACCGCGCCGCTTACCACTTCGAGCCGGCACCGCCGCCCCCGAACGAGCCGCCGCCGAAGCCGCCGCCTCCGAATGAACCGCCGCCAAAGCCACCGCCACCGAAGCCGCCGATGATCGGGCCGCCGCCACCGCCGCCGAAATGGTCGTCGCGCAGGCTGCGGACACGTCGCCGCACCACCTCGCCGCAATGCTTACATATATAGGTGTACTCGACAACCCGGCTGTTGAAGGTGAGGCTCACGACCTGCTGCGAGCGTAGCTCGAGCGTCAAGCGGCGACAGTGCGGGCAGCGCCGACGTGCATAGTAGCTCCATACGGAGACCAGCACCGGGATGCCGACGACACCCGCGACGATCAGCAGGATGAACCATCCGGGCAGTTCGTCATCCGCCCCCTCGGGAAGCCCGAGGTCGACGTCGCTGCCCTCGAGCAGCTGCGCGACGGCCTGCAGTCCGGCCGTCATGCCGGCGTCGTAGTTCTCCTCGCGGAAGTACGGCAGCATGTATTTCATCTGGATGCGCTTGCAGAGGGCATCGGTCAGCACGCCCTCGAGGCCGCCGCCCGTGACGAAGCGGATTTCATGCAGGTCGCGCACGAGCAGTACGCCCAGTCCGTTGTCCGTACCGGCGCGCCCCACGCCCCAGCGGCGGAAGAGGTCGATGGCAAACGAGAAGGTGTCGCCTCCGGCGATGTCGTCCACGGCCACGACGGCGACCTGCGCAATGCCCCGCTCACGCAAAGCCCCGCACAGCGAGTCGAGCCGCATGACCGTCCTGTCGGAGAGTATTCCGTCGGGATTGGAGACATAGCGTCGCCGGTCCGCCTGTTGGACGTTGGGGACCTCCTCCACGCGGTACGTGGCGGCCAGGACGCCCGACGTGCAGGCGAGCAAAAGTGCGATGATTGCAAGTTTTCTCATAACCTCGGGCAAAGATAGAAAAAATTGCGCCGTTTCCTCCGTCCGGCAGGACGCGGGCGGATTTTTTTCCGCCCGGCCGGGAAACGGCGGGACGCTTACCACCGGCGGGTCAGAATCCGGTAGCTCCACGGCGCCATCTCCTCCTCGACGTGCTCCGCAAGGCGGTACGTTTCGCCCGTCATGGCATCGGCATACTCCCCGGCATAGATGCCGGTGCAGTAGTCGGCGTGGATGGCGTAGGGCGAGAGGTTCATCACCGCGATGACGCGGCTGCCCGGCACTTCGCGCACCATCGTCAGCAGGCAATCCTCGGCGTTGTTGCGGATTTCGATCATCCCGCCGCCCCGCTCGCCCGCGGCAAGGGCCGGATGGTTGTGGCGCAGGGCTGTCAGCCGCCGGTAGAACTCCGTAAAGGCATTGGCCTCGTAGTGCGGGATGGGGTCGCGGTCGAAAAAGGCGAACGCATGGTCGTAGCCGATCTCCTGTCCGGTATAGATCAGCGGCAGGCCGCGCGGCACGACGAAGGTGAAGGCGGCCATGATCTCGCGGGCTGCCCCCAGGCGCGTGAACTCCGTGCCGTTCCACGAATTCTCGTCGTGGTTCGACGTGAAGGCCAGCCGCATGGCCGACTGCGGATAGCTTTCGCGATCGGCATAAAGGTAGTCGCGCAGGGCCGTCAGGCGGACCCGCTGCTGCGCCACGTCGTTGAGCAGGTGGTGCATCTGCCAGGCATAGCAGGCATCGAAGGCATGGTGGTCGAACAGGTAGTGCTCCTCGGCCTCGGCCAGCATGAAGAGGTCGGGCTTCACGGCCCGCAGGCGGGCGATCGTCTCGTACCAGAACTCCGCCGGCACGAGCATCGCCATGTCGCAGCGGAAGCCGTCCACGGCATGCCGCGTCACCCAGAACTCCATGGCATCGGCCTGGGCCCGCCACACGTCACGGTTGGCATAGTTGAGCTTCGCCGTATCGGTCCAGTCCCACGGCACGGCCGGGGCTCCGGTATCGTCGCGTTCGTACCAGTCGGCCGGCCGCTCCGCGATCCAGCGGGCGTCGCGCGCCGTATGGTTGGCCACCCAGTCGAGCAGCACCTTCATGCCCAGGCGATGCGCCTCCTCAACGAAGGCGTCGAAGTCGGCCATGTCGCCCATCTCGGGATTCACGGCACAATAGTCGCTGATCGAGTAGTAGGAGCCCAGCGAGCCCTTGCGGTTGGTGCGTCCGATCGGGTAGACCGGCATGAGCCACACGGCATCGATCCCCAGATCGCGCAGGAACGCCAGACGCGCCGCGGCGGCCCGCAGCGTCCCCTCCGCCGTCAGCTGGCGCACGTTCATCTCGTACAGCACGGCTCCGTAGCTCCATTCGGGATGCAGTTGCTTCTCCATATTTTTTCGATTTTCGATTTCCGGGAGGTCAAAGATACGATTTTTTCACAAAAAAAGTGCCTCCGAAACCCCTCGCAACTACACATTCGTGAAGCCTCCCTACAAATAAGGACCGGAGAGGTTTTTTTTCGGGGATTTTTTACTAACTTTGCCCACGATATTACAAACGCCTTTTTCTCACATGAATCAACTTCGACTATCAGCGGTTGCGCTCATCGTCCTGCTGCTCACCTCGTGTGCAGCCCAGAAACGTGTCTGGTACCTCCAGGATGCGCGCCCCTACACACCCGAACAGATCGCCGAGCAGGGCCAGATCCGCATCAAGCCCTTCGACCGGCTGACCGTCGTGGTCAACAGCAAGGATCCCGAACTCGCCGTACCGTTCAACTCCGCCACCTCGTACAACTCGCTCACGGGCGGGCAAACGGCTTCCGCATCGACCTCCCAGTCGCTGCAGGTCCGCACGGTGGACGAGGCGGGCTTTCTCGAAATGCCCATCATCGGGAAGGTGCAGTGCAACGGTCTCACGCGCCACGAGCTGGCCGAAGCCATTGCCGGCAAGATCCGGGAGGGCGGATACATCAACGACCCCACGGTCAACGTGCAGTTCGACGACATGAAGATCTCGGTCATCGGCGAGGTGGCCCGCCCCGGACAGTACAACGTCACGCGCGACAAGATTTCGATCTTCGACGCCCTGGCCATGGCCGGCGACATGACCGTCTTCGGTATCCGCACCGAAGTGGCCGTGCAGCGCGAGGTGAACGGGGTCCGTTCGATCGAATACCTCGACCTCACGTCGAAGGAGATCTTCAACTCCCCGGCCTTCTATATCCAGCAGAACGACGTGATCTACGTGAAACCCAACAAATACAAGGCGCAGACGGGTGAATTCAACCAGAACCGGAGCTTCTACCTCTCGCTCGTAAGTACGGCCATCTCCGTCGCCACGCTCATCGTAACCCTCACCAGATAAGATAAACAGTCATGATGGAAAACCATACACCCCAGCAGCCGGTACAGGAGTCCGACGCAAATGCGGCCAACATCTCCCTGCACGACATCATCCGCATGGTGATCGACAACTGGTACTGGTTCGCACTTTCGGTCGTGCTCTGCCTCTGCATCGCCTACTACTACCTGGCCAGCACACCCAAAGTGTACAGCCGCACGGCCACGATCCTCGTAAAGGACAGCCGTAAGGGCGGAGACGTGGAGTTGCAGGCCTTCAGCGACCTGGCCGGATTCCAGTCGCGCCGCAATGTCGACAACGAGGTCTACATCCTCCAGTCGCGCCGGCTGATGGAGGAGGTGGTGAAGCGCCTCAACCTGACCATGAACTATACGGTTCAGGAGCGGTTGCGGACACGCGCACTCTACACGCAGAGTCCCATCGACGTGAAGTTCGTCGACAACAACGACAAGCTCTCCTGCTCGATGGAGATCACCCCGCTCGAAGGTGACAAGATCCGTCTTACGCGCTTCGACGACGAGTTCATTACCAAACAGGAGAGCAAGCAAGTCCTGACCGCCTCGTACGGCGACACGATCGCCACCCCCGTAGGACGCATCGTAGTGAACAAGACGCTCTACATGGATGAGGAGAAGTACCTCGACGAGCCGATCGAGCGCGTGCAGATGCTCGCCGGAGGCGCCGCCGTCCACACGTTCCGCAACGCCGACAAGGGTATGGCCGCGGGCGTGGAGATCGAGCTGCGCAAGGCGCTGGTCCGGGATCTGCGTCTGGGCATCAACGGAACCTGGATGTACACCAACGTCAAACTGCCCGAAGGCGGCGTCTACACCAACAAGGAGCGGGCCCTGCAGGGTGCCTCGCCCTACCTGCTCAACGCCGACCTGACGTGGACGCCCCGCTTCGGCGGCGAGCGGCAGCTGAATCTGGCGCTGCTCTACAACCTGCAGGGCCCGCGCATCCAGGCCGTCGGCATCTCGGGACTGGGCGACGTCACGCAGCGGCCCGTGCATACGCTCAACTTCTCGGCCGCCTACCGCTTCAGCGCCCGCGCCGAGCTGAAGATGCAGCTGACCGACCTGCTCAACCGGGCGCTGGTCTTCGAGCAGGAGGTGCCGCAGACGAACCGGACCGTCGAGGTCGAGCGCTACCGCCGCGGTACGGGCTTTGAAATCGGCCTGAACCTGAAATTCTGACACATAGGAAAGTGATACAAGACAACAACCATTCAAATTTTTATTGCAAGATGAAAACGTATTGGAAGATTCTGGCGGCAGCAGCTGCCTGCATGGCCTTCGCAACGGCCTGCAACAACGACGACGATGGCAACGACACGCCGGGACTGAACGGCGACATCACCCCCGGGACGACCCTCACGGGCAACATCACCTCCGACGCAACCCTCACCGAGGGCAACACCTACCGTTTGAGCGGCGGTCTGCATGTCAAGGCCGGAGCCACGCTGCGCATCGAGCCGGGTGTCGAGGTGATCGCCGTCGACGACGAGATTCCCGACTACATCCTCATCGAGCAGGGTGCGAAGATCGACGCGCAGGGCACGGCCGCACGTCCGATCGTCATGACCTCCGAGCTGAAGGAGTCGGGCGCCTGGGGCGGCATCCACATCTGCGGCTACGCCCACACGAACGCCGGTACGGGTGTCCTCTCGGAGATCGGCAACGCCCCCTACGGCGGTGACAACGACGCCGACAATTCGGGTACGCTGCGTTACATCCGCCTCGAGTATACGGGCTTCGCCCTCGACGAGGAGCACGAGGCCAACGGCGTTTCGTTCTACGGCGTGGGCAACGGCACGACGGTCGAGTACCTGCAGGCCTACAAGGGTTCGGACGACGGCTTCGAGTTCTTCGGCGGTTCGGTCAACGTCCGTTACATGGTCTCGACGAGCTGCTCGGACGACTCGTTCGACTGGACCGAAGGGTGGAACGGCAAGGGTCAGTTCCTCGTCGGCTACCAGGAGGCCGAATCGACGTTGGGCTATGACTGCGACTGCCTGATGGAGTGCGACAACAACGGCAACAACGCCGCCGCCACGCCCGTGGCACACCCCGTCCTGGCGAACGTGACGCTCGTGGGCAACAACTCGGCGGCAGGTACGCGCGGCGTGCGGCTGCGCGCCGGCACGGAGGTCGAGCTCTACAACGCCATCATCACCGGCAAGGCCAAGTGCCTGACGGTTGAGACCGCCGAGACGGAGAACTCCTTCTCGAAGTCGCAGAATCCCTCGGTGCTCGAATACATCTCGATGAGCACGGAGCTCGATTCGCAGGAGGGCATCTACACGAATGCTGCCTTCGAGGCGGGCGCCGGCAACGCGACCGACTATGTGAATACGCTCACCGACGGCTACGTCGGCACGATCCAGGGCGGGAAGACGCTCTCCGACAGCTTCTTCACGGCAGCGGCCTACAAGGGTGCTGTCTCCGCGTCGGACGACTGGACCGCCGGCTGGACCCTGTAATCCATCCCTCGCCGGTTCCGCACCGGAACGGGCTGCCCCTGCGGGCGGCCCGTTCCTTTTTTTGTGCAAGTCTTCCCTGGGATGCCTCCTGCGGCGCGGGGCGTCAGTTGCCGGAGCGCATGCGGGAGCGGTAGAGACGGTCGATTTCGCCGTCAGCCTGGCGGAAGCGATGGAACGTCTTGGCCGACACGTCGAACCGCCGGCATATCTCAATCAGGGGTGCACCTTCGCGCAGCAGGGCAGTCACCGCGTCGCGCCGTTCGTGCAGCAGCCGCTGTTTCACGCAGCTGCCCTTGCGGCGCCCGAGCGTCATACCGTCCGCACGCCGCGCCGCCAGGGCCTCCTTCGTCCGCATCGAGATCAGGCTGCGCTCGATCTCTGCAACCAATCCGAAGGCGAAGCAGAGCACCTTGCTGTTGATGCTGTCGTCGAAGGCGTATCCCTTCTTCGTGCTGAAGAGCCGGATGTCGCGCCGCAGGCACTGCTCCATGATCGACATGATCTCGGTCAGCGTCCGGCTCAGCCGCGAGAGCTCGGTGACGATGAGCGTGTCGCCCCGCCGCAGGCGTTTGAGTACGCGGCCGAGCTTGCGTTCGCGGTTGCTCTTCCGGCCGCTGGCCGTCTCGGTGACCCAGCGGTCGACCGTCAGACCGTGCCGCTCGGCGAAACGGCCGATCTCTTCCCGTTGATTGCCGATGTGCTGCTTCTCCGTGCTGACTCTCATGTAGGCTGCTGTCATAAGCGAGGTTTTATGCGAAGATAACGGCTTTTCCGAAAACAAAAAACGGGCTCGACTGCCCGCTGCGGATCAAAAAACGTTCGTATAAATACCGGAGAACCAACTCCGTTGATTACTTTGCTAAGATAGGAATTATTCGCTGAATTTCAAGCCCCGATGCGCCAAAAAGAGCAAAATGACGCCGATGCGGATTTATACGAACCTTTAATTCCGCGGCGGTTCCGACGTGTCTCCGGGCACGACGTCGCACCGGCGGGGAGCAGGTGAAACCGTCAACGAAGAAGCAGATGGGAGGATTCTGGAACAGAGAAAAGAACACGACGCAGACCCTGTCGGATCTGATCCGCGGGTTGCAGCATTCGGTCAATGCCGCCATGGAGATGGTCGAGACGCGGAACGTCGAGCTGCTGGGCCGTTATTTTTCGCCCGAGGGCGACCCGCTGACCAAGCGGCTGAACATCGACTCGCAAACGGCGGTGGATGTGCCGCTGATCTCGATCGTCAACCCCTCGACGGTCAACATCAAGGAGGTCGAGATGGAGTTTTCGGTGCAGATCAACTCCTCCGACCTGCGCTGCAAGCAGCCCCAGAAGGGGTTTCAGGCCGGGGACCAGCAGGCGGCCTTCGACAATAGGCTGAAGCGGTCGAGCCTCGAAATCAGCTTCGACGGCCAGAAGGATCTCTCGCGCATGCAGGTGCGCATCAAGTTCGAGGCGAAGCCCATCCCCGAGGGGTTGTCGCGCACGATCGACGAATACGACAAGACGATCATGCCCTTCACGCGAGTGGGGGAGAATCAATAGTTTTTCACTCCAATAAATTTTTACGATCATGGCAGACGATACCAACGTAGCAAGCAAATTTTCGGGTATTCCCATCGCCGAACTCATCGCCGCCCCGCTGACGGCGGCCTGCGACTCGCAGAAACGGCTCGCACAGTCGGCTTTTGAATTCATGACCGAGATCGGGTACAGCGACGCGGCGAACCAGACGCCGCGGCTGTTAAGCTTCCAGCTCGAACGGCCCGTCGAGGGCTCGGCCTCGACGCAGACCGTGCAGGTCAATGCGCCGTTCCTCGGGCTGGTGCCGCTGCCGTCGCTGCTGATCGACGACGTGCAGATCGACTTCCAGATGGAGGTGACGTCGACCGAATCATCGACACAGAAGAGTGACAGCGAGGCAAGTACGAACGTCAATTCAAGTTTCAAGTTCGGTTGTTTCGCCAGCGGATCGGTCAGCGTGAGCGGCAAGGTCTCCTCCTCGCGCGAGAACACCCGTTCGACCAACCAGACGGCCAAATACCAGGTGCACGTCTCGGCGCGCCAGCAGCAGCCGACCGAAGGGTTGAGCAAGCTGATGGACATCATGGCATCGTGCGTCGAGCCGGTCAAGCTGGGCGAATAGGCCGTTGACGAAAGGCAGGGATCATGTCGTCATCGTTTATTCGATCGCTACTCCTTGGCGGAGAACTGCGCATCAACGAGCCAACGCTGCATGCGGCGTACTTTGACCGCTGGTTCTGCGATAAAGTCAATTCGTGCAATGGACCGGCCAAACAGGTGTTCTCTCAGCGGGGGCTGCCCGTCATATTGAACAATTGTCCGCTCGATGCGGTAATCTGGCAGGAGGAAGTGATCGCCGAATACGAGACACAACGCAAGACCGATCTGGTGAGCTTCAACTTCTCGGGTTGCCTGATGGCCGGCTATGAATACAAAGGTGGTCGCCGTGCGGCGCACATCCATGCCGGTGGCGGTGAATCCCACGATTGCAAAAAGGCGTGGTGCGAGTATGTTCCGTCGCTTGATCGCTCCCGCATGGGGCGG
>OICB01000803.1_pt1 | contig 15655 bp, 20 predicted proteins | sample 1581121 | NCBI WGS metagenome assembly OICB01 (sample SAMEA3882544, study PRJEB24775) | human gut metagenome | biome: human-associated habitat; feature: intestine environment; material: feces | place: Netherlands | collected 2009/2010 | reverse complement strand
GGATATCCTTCCTCAGGTATCCGGGAGTTACATGATCATTGGACCCACTCCTTTTCTGTAACTACATGGTACTATAAAAAGCCTGAATTGCAAGATGGAATATGTGATAAAATAGTACAGAACATTCTGTTCAAACAGGAGAAATCCGCATTTTCCGGCAATGTCATGAACGGATAAATTGGTGGTAGATAACAGCATTTTTGCATAGGTGATTCGGCTGTTGAGCAAGTCCTGAATAAATGAAACGCCAAAATACTTTTTATAGAGATGATGAAAAGAAGAACGGCTCATGCTGGTTTCATGGGACACCCAATGAATATCCCGCTGTTCTTCCGGATGGCTGTAAATTTTATTCCGGATCGTCAGCATCATCTCATATCGTGACTGATTTCCGAATGCGTGTTGTTCATACAGATGTTCTGCCAGCTTATTGAGCATGATCTGGAAATAATGTTGAATGGTATCCTGTGCATAAAAATGACGACTGCTGAACTCCTCTGCAATCATTTTAATGCAGTAGCTGTAGAATTCCACGTTTTCCAAAGGAATGGGGGTGCAGTAAGGAATGCGATGTTTCTGGAATGTTTGTTCTTCTTCCTTTTCCCATAAAAAATGAATCCAGTCGTTTTCAAACAGTTCTTTTGGAACAGCTCTGTAATATTGAGGCTCGCCGATGGGATAGATCCATACAAAATTTTTCGGGACAAGGAAATCCTGTCCGTCCAAAGAAAAAATGGCATCTGTTTTTACCAGCAAAAAAAGGAGATCGCCGGTTCCGGTTGGACGCTCTATCTTAAAATCTGAATCGTGCTGATGATGATAGCCGACGTTGTGAATGATCATATGTGCTCCTTTTGGGAAAAATGTCTTACTTTTGTTTTAATAATTATACCATGGCTGTATATGCAAAGTCAATGCAAGGCAGGTGAAATTTTGTTCTACAACAAAACCAGCCGCACAGTGAATCAGACAAACAATAGTCCAAAATCACTGTCACGGCTGGAAATTTATCGACAGACGAGGAATGCGGTGGAGATGTAAAAAGAAACGATTTTTGGTCGCATCTTTTTCCTTTCAGGTTACTATGAATTTTTCTTCTGTACAGGTAGTTGCTTTGTATAACGAATTATTAGTGCAATCACAAATATTGCGATAATCAATTCTGTAATCGGCATCGCAAACCAAATCGCATTTGCCCCTGCGATAATCGGAAGAAGAAAAATCAAAATTCCACTGAGTACAAGACCTCTTGCAACCGAAATAAGAAATGCTGCCGTTGGTTTCACCATTGCCTGAAAATAATAAGTAGAAAAAACATTCAAAGGTAATAATAGAAAAGAGATCCCATAGCTTCGGATAATGCTTGGAGCAATTTCAAGAATTTCTTTTGTAGGAGTCATAAAAATACGAACATACAGCATCGGTGCAATCAAACTAAGAGCCGTCCAATACTGAAAAAAGCAACTGATTCCAACGCATATCGCAATGTCTGCTTGATTCTTCCACCAAGTTTAGTACCCAGATTCATAGAGATAATCGGCTGTGATGCCTGTCCAACACTGTATGCACAACACTGCACAAAAGAACTGATATTGACAATAATGCCATAAACCGCTAAAGCATTTGTTCCAAGATATTTTAATATTTGGCGATTGAAAAGAACGGTCAGAATTCCAACTGCCACATCAATAAAAAACGTTGGGAAACCAGTAATAAAAATTTATTTTATCTTCTGGAAAAATCCATTTGGCTTTACAAAATGCAGTGTGTGACGCTTTGTAAAAAAATGAGTCAGCATGACTGCAAAGGAGAGAACAGAACCAATTGCAGTTGCGAGTCCTGCACCAAAAATGCCCATATCAAATATAAATATAAAAATATAATCTCCTACAATATTGAAAATTCCTCCGGAAAGTACACCTGCTGTAGCAAGTACGGGATTTTGATCATTTCGCAGAAATGCTGCCAGCATCTGATTGAATAAAAAGAATGGTATCGCAAATTTTATTGGAACAATGTAACGTCTTGCAAGCGGCAGAAGGTTTTCCTTTGCACCAAATAGCAACAATATCTGCCGATCAAAAAAGATGAAAAAAATCCATGAAAGAACTGCAAGAAAGATTGCACCAATAACTGCTGTTGTAAAATAAGCGTTTGCCTGCTTTTCATTTTCTTTGAATTTTCCCTTAATATTACTGAAAATAACAGAACCGCCGATTCCCATAAGCAATCCCATGCTATAAAGAATGTTCCATATAGGAGCAACCACTGCAAGAGCTGCTGTACCATCCGGTCCCTGATATTGTCCAACCATAGCAGTGTCAGTGATCGCATAAATTGATGTAATAAGGGCACTTCCAAATGCGGCACCCAGATACTTAAAATAGATTGGTTTGAGTTTCCCACGCAAAAAGTCCATAAAAAAACCTCCTAAAGATAAAAAGGTGCACTCGATTATAGAAACATACATAACCGAGCGCACCCGACATCTTCCTCGACTTATTGATTTTTATGGAGGAGTTTTTCTTTCCCATACATATTTTTTTAATTTTTTTGCAAAACCTATTGACAAATATCTATGTGTTGCATATAATATAGATAGATGTCGATGGGAGGTGAATGTGTTGGAACTGGATGAAAAGAAAACAGCTACCGTTTTCAAAGCGTTTTGCGATGAGAATCGTATTCGTATTCTTAAACTACTGACAACAGGTGAGAAATGCGGCTGCAAGCTGTTGGAGGAAATCAAAGTAACGCAGCCTACTTTATCGCACCATATGAAAATCCTTTGTGATTCCGGTGTGGTTGTTGGGCGTAAAGAGGGCAAATGGATGCATTACTCTATTTCTCCTGAAGGCTCTGCGGTTGCGATGAAATGTCTGCAAGAACTTACGAAAACAACTTTTACAGATGAAAATAAGTCGTGTTGTGAAAAGTAAGGAAGTCGAACGCTTTTCCGCACGGCTTATAAGCTCGCCAATACATCGACACATTTCAATATAACTATATGTGAAAGGAGCTTTTTTATATGGAAGCACTAAAAACAGTATGGGATTTTATTCAAAATGAAGTCCTCGGTATGAGTTGGTTAAATCGACTTATATCCACAATATTGAACGCCTGCGGTTTAGACACCACAGAAAAAATCGGCGGCAGCGTTCAATTCTTCATATATGATACGATTAAAATTATGGTACTGCTCGGCGTTTTGATTTTGATTATCTCGTATATTCAAAGTTATTTCCCGCCCTAAAGAGCTAAAAAGATACTCGGCAGATTTCACGGAATATGGGCGAATATCATCGCCGCTCTGCTCGGTACGGTAACACCGTTTTGCTCGTGTTCTTCCATTCCGTTGTTTATCGGGTTTACAAGTGCAGGTTTACCGCTGGGCGTAACATTTTCATTCCTGATCTCCTCCCCGATGGTCGATCTTGGAAGCCTTGTACTCTTAATGAGTATTTTCGGCTGGAAAGTTGCCGTGTTATATGTCATTCTCGGTCTTGTGATTGCTGTTGCGGGCGGTACTCTGATTGAAAAGCTGCACCTTGATAATCAGGTTGAAGAATACATCCGCAAAGGTAACTCCCTTGATGTTCCGCAAGAGGAGCTTCATTTCAAAGACCGTATGAAATTCGCTTGGAAGCAAGTTGTCGAAACTGCGAAAAAGGTTGCTCCCTATGTTTTGATTGGCGTTGGTATCGGGGCATTTATTCATAACTGGATTCCCGAAGATTTTATCGTCAAAGTGCTTGGTGACAATAATCCTTTTGGTGTTATTTTGGCTACCATTGCAGGCGTACCGATGTATGCTGACATTTTCGGCACAATTCCAATTGCAGAAGCACTGCTTGCAAAAGGCGCATTACTTGGTGTCGTTCTGTCATTTATGATGGGGGTTACTACACTGTCGCTGCCATCTATGATTATGCTCCGCAAGGCTGTAAAACCGAAACTGCTCGGCGTTTTCATTGCTATCTGCACAGCGGGAATTATTATCGTCGGTTATCTGTTCAATGTAATACAACCTTTAATTATATAAAACGGAGGAAAACAAGATGTCTAAAAAATGGTATCCGGTGGTTGATGTGTTGTCCTGTATTGATTGCGGAACTTGTGTAAATAACTGTCCGCACTCGGTATATGACAAATTGAAAACCCCGTCTCCAATCGTTATAAATCCTGATAGATGTGTGAATCATTGCCATCATTGCGGTGATAACTGCCCCGTAGGTGCAATTACTTATGTCGGCAATGATATAGGCTGGATCGCTCCTATCTTCCGTGAAAAAGGCGGTATGCCTGATACTGCACCGAGTTGCGGTTGTAGTTGCGGCTGCGGAGGTAACTGCCAATGAAAAGTAAGCTATGGGTAAAAATCCTCATTCCTATACTGATTGTAGCTGTTATCGGTGGAATTTGGATCGTCAAAAATGTTACTGAAAAATCTGACAGCGATCCAGCAGATTCACAGAATAACGCTGAATTGTCCGACAGCTTAAAAGACGCAGATTTCAGCTTGCGTGAAACAGAAGCGATTGACTTTGAAGCACTTTCAGCGTATGAGCTGCCTATTATTATTGATTACGGTGCTGATTCCTGTATTCCTTGTAAACAGATGGCTCCCGTATTGGAAAAAGCAAATAAAGAGTTTTACGGCAAGGCATTTGTAAAGTTTATCAATGTATGGGACTATCCTGACGCTGCAAATAATGTCCCTGTTCAGGTAATACCGACACAGGTATTATTTAACGCTGACGGAACGCCGTTTGTTCCGAGTGATGAACTTGCGAAAAAGATTCAGTTTGATATGTACTCTCACCGTGATACCGGCGAACACATTTTTACCGTTCATCAAGGAGGCTTGACCGAAGAACAAATGTGGGAGATTCTAAAAGAAATGGGGGTTGAGTAAATGATAGACGGCTGGCTTTCACAAATAGCGGAAGTTATCGGGAATAATATGTGGCTGGCTCCTTTGCTTGCACTTCTTGCCGGTGTTCTTACCTCAGTAACTCCATGTTCGCTATCCAGCGTACCGTTGATTATTGGCTATGTTGGAGGCGTTGGTGAAAAGAATACAAAAAAAGCATTTGCGTATTCGGCGGTGTTCTCTCTTGGGACAGCGGTTACTTTCGTAACGCTCGGCATTGTCGCAACCTCTGCCGGGAAACTGATGGGAACATCATCGCCTGTATGGTATATCATTCTTGGTGTACTTATGGTATTGATGGCTTTGCAGACTTGGGAAGTATTCAGTTTCATCCCCTCAATCAACTTGATTTCCAAAAGCAAAAAGCGTGGATTTATTGGGGCTTTCCTTGCGGGTATTCTCGGTGGTATTTTTTCCTCACCTTGCTCTACACCTGTTCTGATTGCACTGCTTGCTATTGTCGCAGGTGAAGGCAACTTGATATGGGGCATTTTGCTTATGTTGCTCTATTCTATCGGACACAGCACCCTTGTTATGGTTGCAGGTACTTCGATAGGATTTGTTCAGAAGATCAACAACAGCGAAAAATACAAAAAGGCTGCTGTTATCTTAAAAATCGTGATGGGTGCTGCGATTCTGCTCATTGGATTTTATATGTTTTGGCTCGCATTTTGATCTTATTAAAATCATTTTTGGAGGTAACTAATTATGGCACTGTTCAACCTTGGAAAGAAAAAGGAAGAAGAAAAGAAAGCTCCCGCTTGCGCTTGTAGCTGCGGCTGTTCGGCGAGTGAGGCAGAAGAAATCACAAACGACTGCTGCCCCGAGGCAAAGGACGGAATTTGCTGCATTAAGGTCTTGGGCGCAGGTTGTAAATCCTGCCACGAGCAATACGAAAACGCAAAAAAAACGGTAAAAGCGATGGGTTTATCTATGGAAGTGGAATATATCACGGATATGCAAAAGGTAATGGAATACGGCGTAATGAGTGTGCCCGCCCTTGTTGTCAACGAAAAGGTTGTTTCTATGGGTAAGGTTTTGAAATCTTCCGATGTGGAAAAGTTACTGCACAAACTTGGTTTCTAACAGGGGGTGATCCTATGAGCAAAGAGAAAGGCGGTATCAGCGTATTTCAAAGATACCTGACTGTATGGGTTATTCTGTGTATGGCCGCAGGTGTTCTGATCGGAAAGTTCCTGCCCCAAATTCCCGATTTCCTAAACCGTTTTGAGTATGCCAAAGTTTCTATCCCTATGGCAATCTTAATCTGGCTGATGATTTATCCTATGATGATGAAAGTAGACTTTAAGAGTATTAAAAATGTCGGAAAAAATCCGAAGGGGTTATTTGTAACTTGGGTTACAAATTGGCTGATAAAGCCTTTCACAATGTACGGAATTGCCAGCCTGTTTTTCTTTGTAATCTTCAAGGCGTTTATTACGCCTGACCTTGCAACCGAATATCTCGCTGGGGCAGTTTTGCTCGGTGCTGCACCCTGTACTGCTATGGTGTTTGTTTGGAGCAGTCTTACAAAAGGTGATCCGGCTTACACCGTGGTACAGGTTGCAACCAACGATTTAATTATCCTTGTAGCCTTTGTACCGATTGTTAAATTTCTGCTCGGTGTTTCAAATGTTTCCGTACCGTGGAATACTTTGATTTTATCCGTCGTACTGTTTGTAGTTATACCGCTTGCGGGCGGTCTGTTGACACGCTACTTCGTTATAAAGAAAAACAGCAAGGATTATTTCGAGAATACCTTTATTAAGAAATTTGACGGCATAACAACAATCGGGCTTCTGCTGACACTGGTTATGATATTTTCATTTCAGGGAAATGTCATTTTGGAAAATCCGCTGCATATCATTTTGATTGCTGTCCCGCTGATTTTGCAGACTTTCTTGATTTTTGCAATCGCTTATGGGGTTTGTAAATTTTTGAAGTTACCTCATAAAATCGCTGCTCCCGCAGGAATGATTGGAGCTTCAAATTTCTTTGAACTGTCGGTTGCCGTTGCTGTCGCTTTGTTCGGCACAACATCTCCGGCAGCATTGGCTACCACAGTAGGCGTACTAACCGAAGTACCCGTAATGCTGTTCCTTGTAAAAATCGCAAATGGTACGAAAGGCCGGTTCAAAAATGGATAAGAAAAAAGTAGCTTTTATCTGCGTACACAATTCCTGTCGAAGTCAGATTGCGGAAGCACTCGGCAAGCACTTTGCAGCGGATAAATACGATTTCTATTCTGCCGGAACGGAAACTAAACCGCAAATCAATCAAGACGCAGTACGGTTAATGAAACAGTTGTACGATATTGATATGGAGCAAACACAATACAGCAAGACCATCGATCACATCCCGACGCCCGATATTGCGATTTCTATGGGGTGCGATGTCGGCTGTCCGTATATTGGCAAAGATTTTGATGATAATTGGGGCTTACCTGATCCAACGGGACAGAACGATGATGTGTTTATTCAGGTCATCGAACAAATAAAATGCAATATTTCTCTTTTATAATATGATTCATGGAAAGGAGGGAATCCAATGGAAAATTCGGAATGGATAAAATGTCCTATTTGCCGTTCCAAGACCCACAATAAAATCCGCAAAGACACAATCATTAAAAATTTTCCGCTTTACTGCCCGAAGTGCAAACAAGAAACAATTATAAATGTTCAAAATCAGGAAGTAACAGTCATCAAAGAGCCGGACGCATAGACGCAGAGCCGATGAACTTGTGAGCAATCACAGATCATCGGCTCTGTCTTTCATATAGAGGAAAAAGCAGCCTTGCGGCTACTTTTCGGGTGCAGTATCAATTAAGGCCTTATGTAAAACATCATAGCTTGGCTTTTTGCCCTCGTTTTCAATTCGGTATAAGTAACGCTCGGTAATATCTACTCTATTTGCCAACGCTTCTATTGTGATACCGGCATTTTCACGAGCAGCCTTTATGATACATCCAAGTATTTCAGGTTTGTTATGCACTTACAGTCCACCTCCCTACATCATTATACTGATTTATGCCATCTTTATAATGGCACGACAATTCAATTATGAATGGACTGATAGTTCGCAAATATCTGAACTAAATATGGATTACAGCCCTGCCAATAAAAAAAACGAGGTTTGTCAGGGCGGTTTCGTTATGCAATCATCCCTCCAAATCCGAGTTTTTTGGATTGGAGGGATTCTTTATGCGCTGGACTTCTTTCAGCGTTTCGCTGCTGGTTATGAGCAGCGAATATGAACCTATGATTTAATAAATAACCCGCCAAAAAAAGCCCGTTTCCAATATTGGGGCTTTACGGCTTATATGCTGAACTGATATGCCATAAATATAATGAAATAAATGCACTTGCACGGCGAATTTTGTCGCTATGCAGGTGCATTTTTGCGTTTGTAAGTATTTCGGCGTTCTATTTCGTCGGCTGCCGCAGTCCTCCGAATCAATCTGAATCTCAAAAAATTCAGACTGATCGGAGGTAAACGACTATGGACGAGAAGCGTCCAAAACGCAGAAAAGACAAATACAATCCTTACACACTTACCGAAAAAGAGGACAAGCATTTTCTTTCCTTTCAGGACGGACAAGGTGTGTTTCGGGAATTACAGATAACAAAAGAATTGTTCGAGGTGCTGAACCGCTTTGAACTGGACGACCTTTCTATACTCAACGAGTGGGACAGGCATTATGAACATTCGGAGCTTACCGAGGCTTCTCTATATGATCGGGCGGCAATGCTCCCGGAATCGGTGGAGGAAGCTGTTTTTCGGAACTTACGATATGAAGCCCTGCACAAAGCTATTAAGCGACTGCCCGAAACACAAAGGCGGCGGCTCGTACTGTATTACTTTGCGGGGCTTACATACGCACAAATCGCTGAAAAGGAGGGTTGTACTTTTCAGGCCGTTGGGAAATCCATATCGGCGGCTGAAAAAAGATTGAAAAAAATTCTTGAAATAGGTGGTTGAACAATCATCATTAAATGAGGAAACAGGTGGAGAGGTACGAAAAACTCTCTGCCTGTTTTCCTCTTTATGCGGTGAATGGGCGTGTCCTTTGACAACTGAATACCCATTCATCAAACACATTCCTATTGCTATTGTGATGAGCATAAGCCACATTAGCGGCTGCGCCACGATCTGCGGAAAGATAGGCAACGAGATTTCACCGAATTTATTTTTAGTCTTTGGCTTTCCCTTTCTACAAGGAGCGATGAACAGTCGGCTATCAGTATCGGGCGGCTCCCAATATGGCGACGACAGGCAATAGGGACAATGATACTCCTGCTCAGTCACAGTCCGAGCGTTGAAGCGTTTTTTGTGCGTGAGCCGTCGCAGGCAATGAGAGCAGCCGGCAGAGAACCTGCCGGGGGTGAGATTCCCGTGGAGCTGACAAGCCGCCAGCCGTTTGATGACTTCCCTTAACAATTAGGGGTGTCGAGGACAAATAGGATTGTTTCTTTATACAAGGTCAAACGGCAGGACGGGTCTACTGAAACGGAGAATTGTTTATATCTTTCCGACCTTAATTCTGTTCTGCCCTTGACCTCTACATAGGCGACAAACCGCCTAAAATTTCAAAGGAGGTCATAACACTATGAATCACACATATTTACGAGGCGATATGTATTACGCCGATTTGGGACACGGGATCGGCTCGGAACAAGAGGGCTACCGTCCCGTCGTTATCATTCAGAACAATGTCGGCAACAAGCACAGCCCTACGGTTATTATCGCTTCTATCACAAGCAAAAAGGACGCAAAGCCGAAACTACCTACCCACTACTACATCGATGCCGAAAACGGCTTGGAATTGCCCTCTATCGTCCTTTTGGAGCAACTGCGAACCTTGGATAAACGCCGCTTGGGTGACTTTATCGGTCACTTGTCCGAAAAGCATATACACGGTATCAATCACGCTCTGGCAGTCAGTATCGGTCTGATCGAGAGCGTACCGAAAAAGTTAATCCTTTGCCTTTGCAGCGCTTGTGCCGACAATTTCTACGGTACGGGCGCTTATTCTTTACGCCGGATTGACCCGCAACAGGCCGAGAAAGATACCTGCACCTACTGTAATCAACGAAAAGGATATGACTACGAGATTATCCCGAAGAACCGTTAAGGAGGGTTGCCTATGGAATCACAGACAGCCTATCAACTGTTATTTACCGAATATACCGATGTAGTCAATGTCGAGCAAATGTGCGAAATGCTCGGAGGTATCTGCAATAAGACCGCTTATCGACTTTTGAAGTCCGGCAAAATCAAGAGTTTTATTGTCGGGCGCAGTTATCGAATCCCGAAGCTCAACATTCTGGAATACTTGGAATTGATAGATAAATCTATTGCGTAAAACCTCGTTTGCACATTTGGCCTATTGGGTTCTTTCTGCTACAATGTAAATGTCAATGGCAGATGAATCTATGCTGTACCATTCAAAGGAGGTTTTATTATGGTAACAGGACATCTGCGAGAGAAAAATGGGTACTATCATATGGTACTCAACTATGTGGACGAATACGGCAAACGGAACACGCCGTCGAAATCCATGGGTCTAACAGTAAAGGGAAACAAAAAGCGTGCCGAAAAAATGCTTTCCGAAGCGCGTGCCGCAAAGGAAGCTGAATTAGAGGCAAGAGCAATCGAACGCAGCACAGGCAAAGCCCCCGCAGGCACAATTCTTTTTACGGCATTTCTGCTTGACTGGCTGGATATGACGAAAAAGAATGTGGAGGAAACAACCTATGGAGCGTATTCTATGGCGATAAAAAGCAAAATCATTCCGTATTTTGAAGAACACCACCCCGGACTGGCTCTATGCGAGGTCACACCAAAGCATATACAAGATTACTACACCTACGAATTGACGGTACGGGGAGTTTCCGCAAACACAGTCATACACCGCCACGCCAATATCCGTAAAGCCTTACAGCACGCTTTCAAACTCGGTTTGATTGATACAAACCCGGCAGATCGCATTGAACGACCGAAAAAGGAACAGTTTATCGGCAGCGTTTACGAAGAAGATGAGCTAAACCGTCTTTTTGAGATCGTAAAGGGCGACCCCATAGAGCTTGGCGTTATCCTCGGTGCATTTTACGGTCTGCGCCGAAGTGAAGCGGTCGGCTTAAAATGGGACGCGATTGATTTCAAAAAGAAAACAATCACCATTCGTCATACGGTTACACAGGTGACCATAGACGGCAAAAGCAAAATTATTCAAAAGGATCGGACAAAGACAAAAGCCAGCTACCGCAGCCTGCCGCTTGTACCGCCGTTCGAGGAATTATTGCACCGTCTGAAAGCAGAGCAGGAACTAAACCGAAAGCTGTGCGGAAAATCTTATTGCAGGAAATACACCGATTATATCTATGTAAACGAAATCGGTGAGCTTGTAAAACCCGGCTATATCACACAACATTTTCCGCTGATTCTGCAAAAGAACGGTATGCGGAAGATTCGTTTCCACGATTTGCGGCATAGCTGCGCAAGCCTTTTGTATGCAAACGGTGTAAGCCTGAAAGAAATTCAGGAGTGGTTAGGTCACAGCGATATTTCGACCACCTCAAACATTTACACGCACTTGAATTTCACCTCAAAGGTTGCGTCTGCCAACGCAATTTTAGGCGTATATCCCTCCGCTTAATGCTCTATGTCCCTCCAAAAATCAGCCCGAAAATGGCAAATTTACTGATGTGCGAGGGACACTACATAAGAGTGCAAAGCATAAAGAAAAGCCCGCAAACCCCGATATATCAAGGGTTTACGAGCTGTTAAGGTCTGGTGCCGGTGGTGGGACTCGAACCCACACACCCTTGCGGATAACAGATTTTGAGTCTGTCTCGTCTGCCAATTCCGACACACCGGCAAATCAACAAATTTATTATATCATATAAAAATAGAAATGTCAACAATTAAAAAATTAAATTAAATGGATTTATAGAATTATATTGAAAAAAAAACTAGAATATGCTACAATATAATAAATAAAAATAAGTAAAGGTTGATTGTTATGAAATATTTAGTTGTTCTTTGTGATGGTATGGCAGATTATCCTGTTGAAGAACTGGGAAATAAAACGCCTCTTGAAGCTGCGAAAATTCCAAATATGAATAGACTTGCAAAAAACTCAATTGTTGGTCTCATAAAAACAGTTGATGATGGTCTTAAACCCGGTAGTGATGTGGCTAATTTGTCAGTTCTTGGATATGACCCAAATAAATGCTATACCGGACGTTCTCCTCTTGAAGCCGGAAGTATCGGTATTGATATGCTGGATACGGATGTTTCTTTAAGGTGTAATTTAGTTACATTATCAGATGAAGAAAAGTATGAAGATAAAACAATATTAGATTACTGTGCAGATGATATTTCTACTGATGAAGCTAAAATTTTAATAAAATTTTTGGCTGATAAACTTAACAATGATGAATTTAGATTTTACAGCGGAGTAAGCTATCGCCATTGTTTAATTTGGAATAATGGCACTCTAAATGTCGGAACTTTAACTCCGCCTCATGATATTACCGGAAAGCCTATTAAAAATTATATACCTTTACATCCAAATGCTCATAAACTTTATGATTTAATGAAAAAATCATATGAATTGCTCAAAAACCATCCGGTAAATCTTTCCCGAATTGAAAAGGGACTGCGTCCGGCAAATAGTATTTGGCTGTGGGGAGAAGGTGTGAAAGCAAATCTTGTTAATTTTAAAGAAAAATTTAATGTTAAAGCATCAATGATTTCTGCTGTTGATTTATTAAAAGGAATAGGTAAATTTTCCGGAATGAATGTTGTTGACGTTGATGGGGCTACAGGATATATTGATACCAATTTTGATGGAAAAGCAAAGGCTGCAATTAATGAATTTGAAAATGGACAGGACTTCGTATATATTCATGTAGAAGCCCCTGATGAATGCGGTCACAGACATGAAATAGAAAATAAATCTAAATCTATCGGACTTATAGATAAGTATATATTAGGGCCGGTTACTGATTATCTTTCAAAAACAGGGGAGAGGTTTAAAGTTCTTGTAACGCCTGATCATGCTACACCGCTATCACTTAAAACACATACAAATGATCCTGTACCGTTTTTTATTTATGACAGTGAAAAGGTATGTGACGGTGTGGAACATTTTAATGAGAGAACTGCAAAATCTACCGGATATTTTATTGACAAAGGCTATACGCTTATGGAAGAATTTATAGATAAATAAATATTATTGATCCCCGAAAGAAACTATAATTTTACAATTAATGTGACTTTCGGGTTTTATTAATAAGTTATAATTCGGTCTTTTAGTGCAAAATCTATGAGAATCAGTTTGAGATACGGTTTTATGTCTGAAACATTTTATCATTTGAATACATTTTTATTTCTTGACGAAAATCCGTAAAAATGATATAATAAATCTACGTTATTATCGGAGGTACTTATTTTGAAAGTAACTTTAATTCAGCATACGCCTGAACCTGAAAAACTTATTGCTGCCGCAGCAAAACTATGCTACTCAGACAGTAGCTGTGAAAATATTATGGATGGATTAGATGAAGAAAAAACCATAAATTTTGTTAAAATGCTTTCTGATTTGGGTCATGAAAGTCCTATTGAGCATATATCATTTACATTTGGTATTGAGGGAGTTTCACGGTCTTTGTTGGCTCAAATTACAAGACACCGGATAGCTTCTTTTTCTGTACAAAGTCAAAGATACGTTAAAAAAGATAATTTTATTTATATTACGCCTCCTGCTATTAGTGAGAATAGAGAAATAAATAATATTTATGAAAAATCAATTTTAGATTCATTTGAGCAGTATAATAAAATTGCTGATATGCTTTCTGAAAAGTATTATAATGAATTTATCAATAGCGGCGTTAGTGAAAAACAAGCCCGTTCCAAAGCTGAAAAAAAAGCAATTGAAGATGCGCGTTTTGTTTTGCCGAACGCATGTGAAACTAAAATGGTTGTAACAATGAATGCCAGAAGCTTGCTGAATTTTTTCCGACTCAGATGCTGTAATCGGGCACAATGGGAAATCAGAGCAGTTGCCATTGAGATGCTAAAACTATGTTATAAGACTGCTCCGTCAATTTTTTCTGCTGCCGGTCCGGCATGCTGCAATGGTTCATGCTCTGAGGGGAAAATGTCATGTGGTAAAATGAGTGAAGTGAAAAAAACATTTAGTAAAATTAAAGAAAGCTTAAAAGATGAAGAAAAGTAAATTAATTGTTATTGACGGTTTGGATGGAAGCGGAAAAACTACTCAGCTTAAAATCGCTCAGGATTATTTAGAAAAACAGGGATACAATGTAAAAACTATAAGTTTTCCCGACTATAATAGTGAGTCTTCAGCATTAGTTAAAATGTATCTAAATGGAGAATTTTCTTCTGATCCCAATGATGTGAACGCCTATGCCGCTTCTAGTTTTTATGCTGTTGACAGATACGCAAGCTATATTAAGTATTGGAAAGATGATTATAATGATGGCTGTGTAATACTTGCTGCAAGGTATGTGAGTTCTAACGCTTTGCATCAAATGTCAAAGCTTGAACAAACTGAATGGAATGATTATTTAAATTGGCTTTATGACTATGAATATGAGAAGTTGAGTCTTCCCAAAGCAGATAAAATTGTTTTTCTGGACATGCCTATCGAAGTATCGCAGAGACTTTTGTCATTGAGATATAACGGTGACGAATCAAAAAAAGATATTCATGAATCGCATATGAGTTATCTTTTAAATTGCAGAAAAGCAGCTTTGTATGCAGCTAAAAAATTATCATGGAACGTAATAAATTGTTCAAAAAATGGAAATCCTTTATCTGTAGAGGAAATATCTGATAAAGTATTAAAAGAAATAATTGAGGTAATTTGATGCTTGAGTTTCGTGAAATAAATATAGATGATAGAGACTGGATTAATAAATTATTAAAAAAATCTGATTTTATGGGATGTGAATACAGTTTTGCCAATAATATGGCATGGCGCAGAATGAATGATTCTACAATTTCACGTTTAAATGATTTTTATATTGTAAAATCGGAAGATAAAAATTATGTATATTTTACTTTTCCTGCCGGAAATGGCGATTACCAAGATTTATTTGATAAACTTTTAAAGTATTCTGAATATAAAAATAAAAAAATGGTAATAACAGGTGTGACAGATTACGGACTGAGCATAATAAAAAATATATTTAACAATCAGATAATAATTAAAAAATTTGATTCAAACAGTGATTATATATATCTTGCTGAAGATTTAATTTATCTTAAAGGAAAAAAATTTCATAAAAAAAGAAATCATCTGTCGAAAATAAATAATTATAATTGGGAATTCCATCCCATGAAAAATGATTTTGATGATTGTATTGCGTTCAGTACAGTTAGCTATAACAATAAAAACGGTTATGATGATCGTTCAAGTGTTGTTGAGCAATTTGCTATACACACGTATTTTACTTATTTTGATGAAATGGAACTCAGCGGGGGAGTAATAACTATTGACGGACAAGTTAAAGCGTTTACTATTGGTGAACAATTAAACAGCAATACGTTATGTGTGCATATTGAAAAGGCTGATCCTGATATAAACGGGTTATATCCCGCTATAAATAATGAATTTGTTAAATATGCTGCAAAAGGATTAAAATATGTTAATAGGGAAGAGGATTTAGGAATTGAAGGATTAAGACAGGCAAA
>OICB01000801.1_pt1 | contig 15696 bp, 10 predicted proteins | sample 1581121 | NCBI WGS metagenome assembly OICB01 (sample SAMEA3882544, study PRJEB24775) | human gut metagenome | biome: human-associated habitat; feature: intestine environment; material: feces | place: Netherlands | collected 2009/2010 | reverse complement strand
CTTGACGACACCAAGTGGCGAAAAGTAGGCTTTTGGCAGATGTTTTTTGGTGCCCAATGGATGGTATTGCTTTTAATGTCGATACCGCTCTCTGGCCGGATAACGGCGTGCGCGAAGTGCAACTGGCTTACAAGCTCGATATCAACGAGTTTCGCGGCAACCGCAGCCTGCAAATTATCATCGACAATATCTGGCCAATTTAGCGTCATCTTCTCTATAAAAAAGAGCGTGGATTGGGTACAATCCGGCTCTTATCACCGCATTTTGACTAGCTCAATAAAAGAAATCAGACCATGTTTGAAATTAATCCGGTAAATAATCGCATTCAGGACCTCACGGAACGCTCCGACGTTCTTAGGGGGTATCTTTGACTACGACGCCAAGAAAGAGCGTCTGGAAGAAGTAAACGCCGAGCTGGAACAGCCGGATGTCTGGAACGAACCCGAACGCGCACAGGCGCTGGGTAAAGAGCGTTCCTCCCTCGAAGCCGTTGTCGACACCCTCGACCAAATGAAACAGGGGCTGGAAGATGTTTCTGGTCTGCTGGAACTGGCTGTAGAAGCTGACGACGAAGAAACCTTTAACGAAGCCGTTGCTGAACTCGACGCCCTGGAAGAAAAACTGGCGCAGCTTGAGTTCCGCCGTATGTTCTCTGGCGAATATGACAGCGCCGACTGCTACCTCGATATTCAGGCGGGGTCTGGCGGTACGGAAGCACAGGACTGGGCGAGCATGCTTGAGCGTATGTATCTGCGCTGGGCAGAATCGCGTGGTTTCAAAACTGAAATCATCGAAGAGTCGGAAGGTGAAGTGGCGGGTATTAAATCCGTGACGATCAAAATCTCCGGCGATTACGCTTACGGCTGCGTACAGAAACTGGCGTTCACCGCCTGGTGCGTAAAAGCCCGTTTGACTCCGGCGGTCGTCGCCACACATCGTTCAGCTCTGCGTTTGTTTACCCGGAAGTTGATGATGATATTGATATCGAAATCAACCCGGCGGATCTGCGCATTGACGTTTATCGCGCGTCCGGCGCGGGCGGTCAGCACGTTAACCGTACCGAATCTGCGGTGCGTATTACCCACATCCCAACCGGGATCGTGACCCAATGCCAGAACGACCGTTCCCAGCACAAGAACAAAGACCAGGCCATGAAGCAGATGAAAGCGAAGCTTTATGAACTGGAGATGCAGAAGAAAAATGCCGAGAAACAGGCGATGGAAGATAACAAATCCGACATCGGCTGGGGCAGCCAGATTCGTTCTTATGTCCTTGATGACTCCCGCATTAAAGATCTGCGTACCGGGGTAGAAACCCGCAACACGCAGGCCGTGCTGGACGGCAGCCTGGATCAATTTATCGAAGCAAGTTTGAAAGCAGGGTTATGAGGAACCAACATGTCTGAACAACACGCACAGGGCGCTGACGCGGTAGTCGATCTTAACAATGAACTGAAAACGCGTCGTGAGAAGCTGGCGAACCTGCGCGAGCAGGGGATTGCCTTCCCGAACGATTTCCGTCGCGATCATACCTCTGACCAATTGCACGCAGAATTCGACGGTAAAGAGAACGAAGAACTGGAAGCGCTGAACATCGAAGTCGCCGTTGCTGGCCGCATGATGACCCGTCGTATTATGGGTAAAGCGTCTTTCGTTACCCTGCAGGACGTTGGCGGTCGCATTCAGCTGTACGTTGCCCGTGACGATCTGCCGGAAGGCGTTTACAACGAGCAGTTCAAAAAATGGGACCTCGGCGACATCCTCGGCGCGAAAGGTAAACTGTTCAAAACCAAAACCGGCGAACTGTCTATCCACTGTACCGAGCTGCGTCTGCTGACCAAAGCACTGCGTCCGCTGCCGGATAAATTCCACGGCTTGCAGGATCAGGAAGCGCGCTATCGTCAGCGTTATTTGGATCTCATCTCTAACGATGAATCCCGTAACACCTTTAAAGTACGCTCGCAGATCCTCTCTGGTATTCGCCAGTTCATGGTGAACCGCGGCTTTATGGAAGTTGAAACGCCGATGATGCAGGTGATCCCTGGCGGTGCCGCTGCGCGTCCGTTTATCACCCACCATAACGCGCTGGATCTCGACATGTACCTGCGTATCGCGCCGGAACTGTACCTCAAGCGTCTGGTGGTCGGTGGCTTCGAGCGTGTATTCGAAATCAACCGTAACTTCCGTAACGAAGGTATCTCCGTACGTCATAACCCAGAGTTCACCATGATGGAACTCTACATGGCTTACGCAGATTACAAAGATCTGATCGAGCTGACCGAATCGCTGTTCCGTACTCTGGCACAGGATATTCTCGGTAAGACGGAAGTGACCTACGGCGACGTGACGCTGGACTTCGGTAAACCGTTCGAAAAACTGACCATGCGTGAAGCGATCAAGAAATATCGCCCGGAAACCGACATGGCGGATCTGGATAACTTCGACTCTGCGAAAGCGATTGCTGAATCTATCGGTATCCACGTTGAGAAGAGCTGGGGTCTGGGCCGTATCGTTACCGAGATCTTCGAAGAAGTGGCAGAAGCACATCTGATTCAGCCGACCTTCATTACTGAATATCCGGCAGAAGTTTCTCCGCTGGCGCGTCGTAACGACATTAACCCGGAAATCACAGACCGCTTTGAGTTCTTCATCGGTGGTCGTGAAATCGGTAACGGCTTTAGCGAGCTGAATGACGCGGAAGATCAGGCGCAACGCTTCCTGGATCAGGTTGCCGCGAAAGACGCAGGTGACGACGAAGCGATGTTCTACGATGAAGATTACGTTACCGCACTGGAACATGGCTTACCGCCGACAGCAGGTCTGGGGATTGGCATCGACCGTATGGTAATGCTGTTCACCAACAGCCATACCATCCGCGACGTTATTCTGTTCCCGGCGATGCGTCCGGTAAAATAAGCATTACGTTATGCTCACAACCCCGGCAAATGTCGGGGTTTTTTAATTGTGCTGCGCGAAAGCAGACAACAATTTTCTTGCTTCACTATTGGCTGCCTGCATCACCATCCACGGACTGAACGCCCACGGTGTGGCATCAATACCGTGTAATACATCTGCTAAATCACACCATTGATAATCCATCACTTCATCATCGTTGATCTGTAACGCACTGGTGGTGCGTGCGGCAAATACCGGACACACTTCATTTTCCACAATGCCATTCGGATCGGTGGCGCGATAGCGAAAGTCAGGATAGATAGATTCAGGAGGCGTAATTTCCACGCCAAGCTCATAACGGCAACGGCGGATCACCGCGTCTTCGTTGCTTTCTCCCAGTTGTGGGTGCCCACAAACCGAGTTAGTCCACACGCCAGGCCACGCTTTTTTGCTCAGTGCGCGGCGGGTAACTAATAATTGTCCTTTGGCATTAAACAGCCAACTGGAGAACGCGAGATGTAAGCGGGTGTCTGCCGTGTGTGCGGCATACTTTTCCAGCGTACCCGTGGGAACTCCCTGTGCATTCAATAAAATGACGTGTTCCGTTTGCATAATTTCTCACATGTAATTCTGATCACTCATCATTATAGATAATTGAAGAGTGAAATGATTAACCAAGTGAGCGTTTATCGACAACCGCCCGTTTTGAGCGGATGCCGACAGGTAAAAACCATTTAAAAAAGTAGCATCATATATTTGAAGCGACTTTCAATGGCCATTGCAACACAGTCAGAAATGACAGGAATAGAGAGAGTAAAAAGCAACAGCAGACTGAATATAGCGCGCATTAAAAAATTCATATTATTCTCCATGCTCATTTTTCTTCAGCTTGCGCATCAGAAGCCACATACGTACTGTCCTGACTTTTAAATCTTTATCAGAGACGGATTCCTTCACCAGGTCAGCATGATGCTGGTAGCCATTAAAGAAGACATTCAGCACAACGGCGCTAAGGGTTGCGAGCATAATGCCGCTATGCAGCAACGGTTGCAGTACGGCCGGTAACTTAGAAAAGAAATCGTGAGAGAGCGTCGGAGTCATGCCAACGCCGAGACTGATCGCCACAATATAGAGGTTGTAACGGTTGGTGGTGTAGTTACAGCGCGACAGAATTCGAATCCCTGTCGCCAGTACCATGCCGAACATCACCAGCCCAGCACCGCCCAGCACAAATTGCGGAATGGAGGCGACCAGCACCGCCATTTTTGGCACCATGCCAAACAGGATTAATATAATTCCCGAAGAAATACACACCCAGCGGCTATGAACGCGCGTCACGCTAACCAGGCCAACGTTTTGTGAAAATGACGTGTGGGGGAAGCTGTTAAACGTTCCGCCTATCATTGTCCCTACGCCATCGACACGCAGCCCGCGAATAATATCGTGTGAAGAGAGTTTACGACCGACTATTTCACCCAGTGCCAGGAACATCCCCATCGACTCGATAAACACGATGATTAACACGGCAGTCATGGTCAGAATGGATACGGGATCGAAAATCGGCATACCAAATGACATCGGCGTGACAATCGCAAACCATGAAGCATCATGTAGCCCGGATAAATTGACTTCATTCATCATCCACGAAAGTAAAAAGCCAAATACAATCCCCAGTAATACGGCGACGTTGGACATAAATCCTTTCGCATAGCGAGTAATGAGCAAGATAAAAATTAAGACAGCAAAGGAGATACCTAAATAAACGGGATTACCATATTGCGGATTCCCTTTACCTCCGGCGGCCCAGTCAATACCCACCTGAATGATGCTAAGCCCAATAGAAGTAATAACCACACCGGTAACCAGTGGCGGGAATAAAGGCATCAAGCGACCAATAAGTGGCGCTAATAATGTGGTGATAAAACCCGCGGCGATAGTGGCACCAAATATCCCCAGCAGGCCGATATCCGGGTTCATCCCAATGGCTATCATTGGTGTTACAGCAGCAAAGGTCACCGACATAATCACCGGCAGGCGGATCCCCATAAAGCGGCCGATACCGATACATTGCAATAATGTGACGATCCCGCAGCAAAAGAGATCCGAGCTAATGAGCATCGCAATAGCTTCTTTTGAGAGGCCCAGTCGGTCACCAATCATAAGAGGAACAGCGACTGCACCTGCGTACATGACAAGGACGTGTTGCAGACCGAGTATGATCAGCTTTCCTGGTGATAATATGCGGTCAACCTCATCAGTTGGGCGGTCTTGCCCAGAAGATGAGGGAAGTTGGGAATCTATGGCGCTCATCAGTGTTTCTCCTTTCGCCCGCCAGAGTAAAAAGCAACCGTTTACGTTAATGAAACTGTCTAAACACATGCTCGTGGAGTGCCAGTTTTTGCGAGGAAGGGGAGTTAGAGACAGGAATTGCGGAGGCAATCACATAATCGTGGTTAAACCACGAAAATGAGAAGAGAACCTGACAATGAAATTATCTGTAATTTTCTCATATTGATATTTCATTAATCATTCTGGCATGTCGCACTCTCGCATTTAATCGTTTTTATCTGGATAGCGCTCTTTTGGTCGGCAATGTTGAAATAATGAAAGCGGCATAGATTGAGGGGCAATAATTTGAACTCAGTCGCAAAATTATAATTAAAACGGTCATGCTACCTAATATATGCCCGTTTATTGCATCGCGAAATTTGAGAAGACATAACTCATTAAATGAAAGGGATGCAAATGAATAAGTTTATCGCTGCTGAAGCTGCGGAATGTATAGGCTGTCATGCTTGTGAAATTGCCTGTGCGGTGGCACACAATCAAGAAAACTGGCCGCTGAGTCACAGTGACTTTCGACCGCGTATCCACGTTGTAGGGAAAGGCCAGGCTGCGAATCCGGTGGCCTGCCATCACTGCAACAATGCCCCTTGTGTTACGGCTTGTCCGGTTAATGCTCTGACTTTCCAGTCCGATAGCGTACAACTGGACGAGCAAAAATGTATTGGCTGTAAAAGATGCGCAATCGCTTGCCCCTTTGGCGTCGTTGAGATGGTCGATACGATTGCGCAGAAATGCGACCTTTGTAACCAGCGCAGTTCCGGCACGCAAGCCTGTATTGAAGTCTGCCCAACACAGGCGTTACGACTGATGGACGATAAAGGGTTACAGTGGATAAAGGTGGCTCGCCAGCGCAAAACGGCAGCAGGAAAAGCGTCATCAGACGCTCAGCCATCTCGCAGTGCAGCGTTGCTCCCCGTTAACTCGCGTAAAGGCGCAGATAAAATTTCAGCGAGTGAACGGAAAACCCACTTTGGCGAAATCTATTGCGGGCTGGATCCACTGCAAGCGACTTATGAGAGTGACCGCTGTGTTTATTGTGCCGAAAAAGCTAACTGCAACTGGCATTGCCCGCTGCATAACGCTATTCCGGATTACATCCGTCTGGTACAGGAAGGAAAGATTATTGAAGCGGCAGAACTTTGCCACCAGACCAGTTCCTTACCAGAAATCTGCGGCAGGGTATGCCCACAGGACCGTCTTTGTGAAGGCGCATGTACTTTGAAAGATCACTCTGGCGCAGTCTCTATCGGTAATCTGGAACGCTACATCACCGATACCGCGCTGGCGATGGGCTGGCGTCCCGATGTCAGCAAAGTTGTTCCCCGTAGCGAAAAAGTGGCGGTGATTGGCGCTGGGCCAGCAGGGTTAGGGTGTGCTGATATTCTGGCGCGCGCGGGAGTTCAGGTTGATGTCTTTGATCGCCATCCAGAAATTGGCGGTATGCTGACTTTTGGCATTCCTCCTTTCAAACTCGATAAAACGGTATTAAGCCAGCGGCGAGAGATATTCACCGCAATGGGAATCGACTTTCATCTTAACTGTGAAATTGGCCGCGATATTACCTTTAGCGATTTAACTTCTGAATATGATGCAGTTTTCATCGGCGTGGGGACTTACGGGATGATGCGAGCAGATCTGCCGCATGAAGATGCACCCGGTGTCATTCAGGCTCTACCGTTCCTGACTGCCCATACCCGCCAGCTCATGGGATTGCCGGAGTCTGAAGAGTATCCGCTGACGGACGTGGAAGGTAAGCGAGTCGTGGTATTGGGCGGTGGCGATACGACAATGGATTGTTTGCGGACTTCCATTCGCCTCAATGCTGCCAGCGTGACCTGCGCGTATCGTCGTGATGAAGTCAGTATGCCGGGCTCGCGCAAAGAGGTGGTTAATGCGCGCGAGGAAGGTGTCGAGTTTCAGTTCAATGTTCAACCGCAATATATCGCTTGTGACGAAGATGGGCGTTTAACTGCGGTGGGCCTGATTCGTACCGCCATGGGTGAGCCGGGGCCGGATGGTCGCCGTCGTCCTCGTCCGGTAGCGGGTTCAGAGTTTGAATTGCCCGCCGATGTTCTGATTATGGCCTTTGGTTTCCAGGCGCATGCCATGCCGTGGTTGCAGGGCAGCGGAATTAAACTCGATAAATGGGGCCTGATTCAAACCGGTGACGTCGGGTATTTACCTACCCAGACGCATCTGAAAAAAGTCTTTGCTGGTGGTGATGCAGTTCATGGCGCGGATCTGGTTGTCACTGCAATGGCCGCAGGAAGGCAGGCGGCGCGCGATATGTTAACTCTGTTTGATACGAAGGCATCGTGATGAAATCGTTAATTATCGTTAATCCGGCTGACTGTATTGGCTGCCGTACTTGTGAAGTAGCCTGTGTGGTCGCTCACCCTTCAGAACAGGAGTTGAATGCCGATGTCTTTTTACCCCGGCTGAAGGTACAGCGACTGGACAGCATCAGTGCGCCGGTGATGTGCCATCAGTGTGAAAACGCCCCTTGTGTTGGCGCTTGCCCCGTGGGGGCGCTGACGATGGGCGAGCAGGTGGTGCAGACCAATTCTGCCCGTTGTATTGGCTGTCAGAGTTGCGTCAGTGCGTGCCCGTTTGGAATGATCACCATTCAGTCGTTGCCGGGGGATACCCGACAACAAATTGTGAAATGCGATCTCTGTGAACAGCGGGAAGAGGGGCCTGCCTGCGTTGAATCTTGCCCAACACAGGCGCTGCAGTTGCTTACTGAAAGAGAACTCAGGCGAGTCCGCCAGCAGCGTATTGTTGCCAGCGGTGAGAATCCTCTGTGAAAGAAATCTCCGCGCTGAAAGGCGCGGAGAATCTATTAGATTGCCCAACCACCCGCGTAAAATGCGACCAGTGCGGCAGTAATGATCACCGTACCAATATTCAGCTTTTGCCATTCGCGTGCAAAGACGCGGCCTACGACCAGTGTCACAAAGCCCAGCATAATACCGGTAACGATATTACAAGTCAGAACGATGAACACGGCACACACCAGGCCAGCCATAGCGTCAATAAAATCATTGAAATCCAGCTTCGAGACGTTACTTAACATCAGCAAACCTACGTACATCAGAGCGGGTGCAGTGGCGTAACCAGGGATCAAAAATGACAGCGGTGATAAGAACAGAATCAGCAGGAATAACGCCCCCACTACGGTTGCGGTTAACCCTGTTTTACCCCCGGCGGCGGTTCCTGCCGCTGATTCGATATAAACCGCTGCGGGCGCTGCGCCCACCAGGCCGGAGAATATTGAACTTACTGAGTCACTGGTCAGGGCTTTGCCGCCGTTGATGATCTGGTTGTCTTTATCCAACAAATTCGCCTGACCGGCGACGGCACGGATGGTGCCAGTGGCGTCGAACACTGCGGTCATCACCAATGCCAGTACACTCGGAAGTACGGTTGGCTGGAGTGCGCCCATAATATCGAGGCTGAAAATCAGAGACTTACCATCTTCGCCAGTCAGACTTGGCATCGCCACCAGACCGTGGTATTTCACCGCTGGGTCAAAGATTAAGCCGATAATCGAAATTGCGATAATCACCAACAAGATCCCGCCGGGTACGCGGCACTTCTCCAGACCGAAGATGACCGCCAGCCCCAGCAAGCTCATCATCACCGGGAAGGAGGTAAACGCACCGAGCGCCACTGGCAAGCCTTCAATCGGGTTTTTGATAACCATACCCACACCGTTAGCAGCAATCAGCAGCAGAAACAGGCCGATACCGATACCTGTACCGTGAGCGATACCCATCGGTAAATTACGTAAGATCCAGGTACGCACACCGGTTACGGAAATAGCGGTGAAGATGACGCCCATCAGAAAGACCGCGCCCAGTGCGACAGGAACGCTAATTTGTTGCCCGAGTACCAGACTGAATGCGGTAAATGCCGTCAAGGAAATCGCACAACCAATCGCCATTGGCAAATTGGCCCACAACCCCATCAGCAACGAGCCGAAGCCCGCGACCAGACAGGTGGCAACAAACACAGCTGCGGGAGGAAAACCTGCTTTGCCCAGCATTCCCGGAACGACGATAACGGAATAAACCATGGCCAGAAAGGTCGTTAAGCCAGCCAGTACTTCCTGACGAACGGTACTGCCACGAGCGGTAATTTTAAAATAATTATCCAGCGCGCCCTGTGGCTTTGGTGCGTCCGGTGTTTGTAGGATGTCTCCAGACATAATGATGTCCTCACGAGGATGTTAAAGTTTTATTATTAGTTGCGTTCGTACACCAGACGACCATCAACGTAGGTGCGGTAGATCGAACGGTCATCGCCCAACGTCATCATCACGAACAATTTGTCGACTAAAGAAACAGAGTTGTCATAGCGCAGCTGCTGTAGCGGAGTGGCGGTGGGTTCCATCACCACGAAATCAGCCTCTTTGCCAGGTAAAAAGTTGCCAATCAAATCGTCAAGGCCCAGAGATTTCGCTCCGCCGAGCGTGGCCAGGTAAAACGCTTCATATGCCGAGAGGCGATAGCCTTGTAATTGCAATACTTTGTAGGCTTCGTTCAGCGTTTGCAGCATGTTGAAAGTGGTTCCGGCACCGATATCCGTTCCCATGCCCACTTTAACTTTCTTCTGCCATGCTTTTTTCAAGTTGAATAAGCCGCTGCCGAGGTAAAGGTTGGAGGTCGGACAGAAAGCAATGCTGGATTTGGTTTCGCTGAGACGATCCCACTCTTTTTCTTCGAGATGGACGCAGTGAGCAAAGACACAGTTTTTACCGGTCAGGCCGTACTGATGGTAAACATCCAGATAACCATCATGGTCAGGATAAAGCGATTTCACCCAGGCAATTTCATCTTTGTTTTCACAGAGATGGGTATGTACCCACGTATCCGGATATTCTTCTTTCAGGCGTTGCGCCATCGCCATCTGTTCAGGAGATGAGGTCGGGGCGAAGCGTGGCGTAATCGCATATAGCAGACGACCATTTTTGTGCCAGCGTTCAATCAGTTCTTTGCTTTGGTGATAGCTGCTTTCGGCAGTGTCGAGCAGATAATCCGGTGCGTTGCGGTCCATCATCACCTTACCGGCAATCATACGCATATTGATATGACTGGCGGCTTCAAACAGCGCATCAACAGATTGCGGATGAACAGTGCCAAACACCAGCGCCGTGGTGGTTCCGTTACGTAAAAGCTGCTTGATGAAGAATGCCGACATTTCGCGGGCGTACTCTAAATCCTCATAACGACGTTCAGTAGGGAAGGTGTGTTTATTCAACCACTCCAGCAATTGTTCACCATAGGCCCCCACCATTTCACTTTGCGGATAATGGATATGTGTATCGACAAAGCCCGGTACTATCAGTTTGCCGCGATAGTCGCGCACGCGAATAGTGTCAGGAATTTGATGCTTTCCGTCTTCCCATTCGCCAAACCATTCCACTTTTCCCTGTTTAATGAGTAATAAACCATCCTCAATAAACCGCAGCGCAGAGGCAATCTCTTCCGGGTTATCGACCGTACGGGTGACATCAATAAAACTGCCTCGTACCGCTTTCAACGTGTGTTCTCCTGACATCATTGACTCCTTTACTGTTAATCCATCTCTTCCGCTGAGGTAATACCAGGCAGAACGTTTTCCTGTCGGTAGCCACCAGGGAGGATAATATTTAATAAAATCGCAGTTAACCCGCCAGCACAAATAGGGTTTTCAACTAGTACATAAATAGAGGCTGGCAATATTTTAAAAATTTCGGGATCGTAGGAGACGCCAAGTCCTAAACCTAAAGAAGTGGCGACAATAAGTGTTTCTCGGCGCTTTAAACCGTTGGTGATGATTATGCGAATCCCAGCGATGGCAATCATGGAAAACATCAACGTCATTGCGCCTCCCAGAACTGCCGAGGGAATGGTCGTGAAGAAGCCGCCAATCATCGGAAACAAACCGAGGATAACCAGCATTACCGCGATGGTTCGCCCGACATAACGTGAAGCGACGCCAGTCATCTGAATAACCCCATTATTTTGCGCAAACGTGGTTAAGGGTAATGACCCGACAGCGGAGGCGATAACAGAAACCAGACCGTCTGCCAGCACGCCGCCTTTCAGTCGGGACTGATACTCTTCTCCCTGAATGGGTCGGCGGGAAACCATTGCCGTGGCGGTGATATCGCCGACAGCTTCCAGCACGCTAAGCAGATAAATCGTGCCAACCACCAGGAACTGATGGAAGCTAAAACTAAAGCCGTATTTGAACGGATGCGGGATGGTGATTAACGGCAAATTGCGCATACTGCTGAAATCCACCATGCCCAGGCATAACGATGCGATATAGCCGACACATAGCCCAATGGCGATCCCTCCCATGCGTAGCAACGGACTGCGACAGCAGTTAAAGCCGATCACCACAATTAAAACCAATAAACCAACGCCGAGATGTTCGTAATTGCCGAATGTACCGCTGCTTTTGGCTGCAAATCCTCCACCAAAATCGATAATGCCGACTTTAATCAGGCTTAAGCCGATCATCAGTACCACAATACCGCTGACGGTAGGCGTAATAACCCGACGTAAATAGGGCAAGATAAATGAAGATCCGACAACCAGAAATGCGCCAACGAAGGAGACGCCGAGAAGCGACGACATGATTAACTCTTCGTGAAAACCGTCGCTTTTCATGCTGCTGCCCAGCGCAATCATGACCGTAACAAATGAAAAATTGACTGACTGAATTGAGAGTAGGCCAGAACCGACGATGCCGTAGCGGTTTACTTGTAACCAGGTACCAATACCAGAGGCGATCATCGCCATAGAAACAAGATAGGCAGTTGTTTCAGCGGAAAGCTGTAAGGCCGCCCCCACGATTAACGCGGGGGTTACCATCGGAACGAAAATTGCCAACAGATGGGTAATGGCACCAACGAGAGCCTGATGAAAGGGAGGGCGATCCTCCAGTTCAAATATAAGGTCAGAACCTGCATTGTTTATATCAGACATCCCTTCACTCCTTTTAAAGTAAATTTGATCATCTGAATTAGTAAAATAAATTCCCACGAATTTGGGGCGCAGGACGCCTTGAGAACGGCTTATCTCATTTTCGCAGTCACTATTTAGTCATCGTTCAAACAGAGAAACAGGCCGCCGAAGCGGCCATTTATTACTTATATTTTTTCCAGCGCGGTGAGTATTTTCTCCGGTGTGAAATGCCATTCGCGTAACCAGATGCCGCAGGCATCGTGAATTGCGGTAGCAATCGCCGGAGCTGCGCCATTTACACCAATTTCCGAGATCGATTTCGCCCCGAACGGGCCGACTTTATCGTCGCTCGGCACCAACACAGCGCGGAAATCACGCGGAATGTCACCAATTTTCGGTGCGCCGTAACTGCGTAAATCACGCGTTAACGGGTGACCTTCGGCGTTATAAATGATCTCTTCGCTCATACTGTGGCCGATAGCACGCAGGGTGGCACCGTAGATTTGTCCCAACGCTAACTCTGGATTGACCGGTGTACCGCAGTCCAGCAAGGCGTAGAATTTATCCAGGCGGATTTCACCCGTACGCGTGTTGACGGCAACTTCAGCGAAGTTTGCGCCATACGGGAAAGCGAAATCAGGCGTGATATAACTGCCAGTTCCCACCAGTGAACCAAAGCCGGTGCCGGTTTCGCCTTTATGGGCAATATCCCCGAAACTAACTTCGCCTTTCTTGCCGCGCACGACGCCCGGCGTTGCTAGTTGAACATCTGCCACTGGCTCACCCAACATTTGCGCGCCGTGGAACAGAATTTTCTCCCGCAGATTTTCCGCTGCCAAACGCGCCGCGTTACCCGAGAAGCAAGTACCGGACGAGGCATATGCGCCTTTATCAAACAACGCATGATCGGTATCACCGGAGATAACATGCACGTCCTGCGGTGGGCAGTGCAGCACTTCTGCTGCCAGTTTCGTCACTACAGTATCCAGACCAGTACCAATATCCGCACCGCCAGAATGAACGATAAAGGTGCCGTCCGATTCCAGTTTGATCATGCAGTTAGCCTGATCGATATCCGGGATACCCGATTTCTGCATGATAATGGCGACGCCGCGACCGATGTGCCAGTCACCATTTTGCGGTTTCGGTGAAGACCATTGGATCATCTCGCGACCCTGACGCAGGATCTCTTCCAGTGCGCAGCTGGCGGCGGAAGGAACGGAGGTCGGCGCTTTACCTTCACCGATTGCACCGAGAATTTTCAGCTCTTGCCCTTCGTGTACCCGGTTACGTTCGATAATTTCCAGTTGGTCGATCTGTAACTGTTCAGCCAGTTCCGCTAATGCCATGGTGATAGCGAAGTTACCTTTCGGTGCGCCATAACCCTGATAAGCACCATTTGGGCAAATGTTGCTGTAGTAGGTGGTGACCTGGAAATCGACGTTATCGCACGGATATAACGGCAGCGACAGCGCCGGTCCGTTACACGGTACGGTGAGTGAGTGGTTGCCGTAAGGGCCAGTGTTGGCGCGGAAATCCATCTTCACTGCCGTCAGGCGACCATCTTTTTTCGCTCCCAGTTTGACGGTGACTTTCGCGACGTGACGAGAGGTGTTAGCAATAAACTCTTCTTCACGGGTGTAGCGGAACAGTACCGGACGCCCGGTCACGCAGGTTGCCCATGCGCACACTTCTTCCAGCAGGATGTCCTGTTTGGAGCCAAAACCGCCGCCAACTCGCTCTTTAATGACATGAACTTTATGCTGTTTCATGCCTACGAGGCGCGCGACCTGGCGGCGTAAGTGCCATGGTACCTGGGTGGAGGCGTGGATAACCAGACGATCGCCGTCCATCCGGGTAAAGCAGATATGTGTTTCAGTCGGGCACTGCTGTGCCTGCGTTGAGTTATAGGTTCGCTCAATGATCACATCGGCATCGGCAAAGCCTTTGTCCATATCGCCAATATGACCATGAATACTGGCGGCGATATTTTTGCGAGGGCGAGAACCGATCGGGAAGTTGATGATCATATGCTCGCCGCGCTGGGCTGCATGGCTGTTATCGTCTTCCAGAGTATCTGGCGCACCAGCAACATACACCACCGGTTCATCGTGCACGACAGGCGCATCTTCCGCCATTGCTTCGTCGATCGACATTACCGGCTTAAGCACTTCATATTCAACGTCGATGAGCTTCAATGCTTCGAGCGCAATTTCTTCACTTTCTGCGACGACCGCAGCAACACGATCGCCGACGTGACGCATTTTCTTGCCGAACATACGGCGGTCAAGCGGTGACGGTTCCGGTGCGCTCTGACCACCCGGGGTATAGTAGATATCCGGGCAATTCAGGTGAGTAATAACGTGAACGACGCCCGGTAAGGCTTCAGCTTTGCTGACATCCAGATGAGTAATCAGTGCGTGAGCGTGTGGGCTACGTAACATTTTAATGACGCAGGCGTCAGCCGTTACGCGGTCTTCAACATAGCAGGGTTTTGCCTGCACCATTTTCGCGGCATCAGTTTTAGGATAATGCTTGCCAATGACTTCAAGGTCGTCACGGAAAGTCGGAGCGATATCAATGGTGGCCTGCGGATTATTTTTACGTGCAACCGCCAGTTCAATGACCTGATAGTATTGTTGCCAGCCTGCATCGCGGCTGAACAAACCAGAAAGCGCGTCGTCGATCTCTTCGCGGGTAGGTGCGGCGATGCGATCGAGAAGATCGGTGATAATCAGAGCTGCAGCTGGATCGTTATAACCAGACTGCACCACGCCAACATCAACCATTGCCTGTTGAACCAGACTTAACTCGTTCCATTTGCCCAAAGATTCTGCGGTACGAATATCTGCCTTCTCTAACTGTGCGGCAATAAGCAAGGACGCGTTAACGATATTACCGTTAAAGATTATTGCGTCAGAACCGGCAAACCCGAAGCCATCATCACTGTTGCGTACAGAGTGCATTCCCATGTTAAACAACAGCTTTTGCACGTTTTCGCCTGGATTAACGGTTAGCTCCTGAGGCGCGCCATTTAAAGTAAAGTGGATGATCATACGGCTTCCTCCCCAGCCTGTTGGCAGTCGGCATACAGGTCGGCTACCAGAACTCCCGTGATATAGCGTTTATAGGCCACGCTGCCCCGCAAATCTTCCTGCGGGAAAATGGCGTTGGCGACAGCCTGTTCAAGTGCATTGCCTTCCAGATTTTGTTTTTCGACATCATGCAGACGCAGTGCTTTACTGGCGACGCCATCCAGCGCAATTCGCATACCGTCGTGGTCTGTCATTGCAACGGCTGCCGTCACGACGGTTAAACCTGCCTGAGAACGGCTAATTTTGCGGGTCGCACAGGTGCGATACGGATCTTTAATGATAATTTCGGTTAGCAGGCGATCGCATGGGCAGGCCAGGTAGTCCTCGATTGACAGCGTTTCGCCGTTGCCAAAAACCAGTTCAGCATCCAGTGCCAACAGGACGGGAAGCAGCACCGACTCT
>OICB01000793.1_pt1 | contig 15889 bp, 6 predicted proteins | sample 1581121 | NCBI WGS metagenome assembly OICB01 (sample SAMEA3882544, study PRJEB24775) | human gut metagenome | biome: human-associated habitat; feature: intestine environment; material: feces | place: Netherlands | collected 2009/2010 | reverse complement strand
GTTTATGATATTTATTGGAAAGCTCCCCGTTTCGGGACAAACGATGAATTGGAATCTCCCGCTATGATTACCGTGGTATTGAACGGTATCGTAGTACAGAATAATTATGTACTGAAAGGAACGACCCCATATACCGGTTTACCTAAATATGTAGCGCATGGCCGTCTGCCATTAAGCTTACAAGATCATGGAGTGGAAGTGGCTTTCCGTAATATATGGATTCGTAATTTATAAATTGTATAACCTTAAAATAATGATTTATGACTACACGTAGGAATTTTTTAAAGAACTCGACGATGTTGGCCGCCGGCTTAGGTATCTCACCTCTTTTGGCATCGGCAGCTCCTACCGTCTCTCATAAGGAAGAGACTATAAATGGGCGGGTGAATATCGCTGTAATAGGTGTCGGTATGGGATGCCGTGATTTGCAAGGGGCTTTGACTGATAATCCGTGGGTACATTGTGTGGGCATGTGCGACGTGAACAAAGTGAGACTTGATGAGCAGATCGCACGTTTCAAAAAAGACTTTCCGAACCAAACGACTTCGATCAAGGCATATAGTGACTTCCGGGAAGTCTTGGCAAATAAGGATATCGACGGGGTCATTATCGCAACACCGGATCATTGGCATCCTTACATCTTCGCTGAGGCTTTAAAAGCGGGCAAGGCGATTTATGTGGAAAAGCCGGTTGGTAATTCGATTCCGGAGTGCCATTCGATGATGGATTTCCAAAAGAAATATAAAGGGGTGGTAACAACTGGCTTATGGCAGACTAGTCAACGATATTTCTTGGCGGCTAATGAGATATTGAAATCCGGTGTGTTGGGGGATGTTTATAAAGTTCAGCTATGGCTTTGCCAATCGACGGACCCACGTCCGGCCGTAGCGGATTCTCCGGTTCCTTCTACATTAGATTACAATATGTGGTTGGGCCCGGCTCCCGAGCGTCCATTTAATAATTACCGTTTTCGTGGATGGCGTGGTTTTTGGGATTATGGAGGCGGTCAGCAAACCGACTGGGGAGTGCATTGGATAGACTCTGCGTTCGATGGATTGAAAGCGTTAGGATTGTGTGACCGTGAATATCCGGAGGCGGTATTCTCTACGGCTTATAAAGATCCTACCTCTTTTAATGAGACTCCCAGTTGCCAGACAACGATCTTTCAGTATAAGAATTTCCATATAGAATGGGCCCAACAAGTCGCTCATCTCTATAATCGGGATCAAGGGGTAGCTTGGGTCGGAAGTAAAGCTACCTTAGTATGTAATCGTGAAGGTTATGAATTGATTCCAGAGAAGAATCGGGAGGGTGAGTTACTAACCGACCGTGCCCAGCTTGTCGGGAAGTTCGAGGATGGTGGTATTGAGGCCCATGCGACGAATTGGTGTAAGTGTATATTAAATAAATCTATTGAGACGAACAGCCCGATCGAGAAAGGGGCTTTCGCGACGATCCTAGCCCATATGGCTAATATCTCATATTTGACGGGAACTCGTGTTGTGTATGATCCGCAAGCTCGTAAGTTTGTGGATAATCCGAAAGCGGACGCGTATTTGAAGCGGAGCTATAGAAGCCCGTGGCAATTCCCGAAAGTTTAATGCGATTGAATGCTTAAAAACAACGACCGGTGGATTTTAATACTCTATTATATATAACCATTACCATACGAATTGAATTACAGCACATTGAGATCTCCGGTCGTTTTTTGTAAAAACAATGTCAACTTTAAATGAATGAGTTATGGAAAATCAAAAAAAGGAAGTATGGCTTCGAAAGGCCCTGTTTTTGATCGTTAGTTTGGCGTTATTCTTTCCCATGATGGCGCAAACGATTACAGTAAAAGGAGTTGTAAAGGAATCTATGACAGGCGAACCGATCATTGGCGCCAATGTAGCGGTGAAAGGAACGACTAACGGTACGATTTCTGATATAAGCGGTATGTATCAGATCTCGAATGTATCATCAAATGCCGTATTGATCGTTTCTTATATTGGATATAAGACCGCGGAGATTCCGGTAAATGGCAAGAACACGATAAATGTGAGCTTGGAGGAAGAAAGTATCGGACTTCAAGAAGTGGTAGCCGTGGGATATGGCTCTCAGAAAAAGAAAGAATTGACCGGCTCTGTTGCAGGCTTGAAGGAGGGAGACTTGATTAAGGGCGTACAGTCTGACCCAATGGGTATGTTGCAAGGTAAAGTGGCAGGTTTGAATATATCCAAACCAAATGCCGGCGACCCGAATGGAGAGTATAAGTTCCAATTATGCGGAACTTCATCCTTAACCGGTAATACTTCTCCGTTGATCGTCATTGATGGTATTCCTCAAGGGGATTTATCCGCTATTCCACAAGATGATATTGAAAGTATCGATGTATTGAAGGATGGTTCAGCGGCGGCGATATATGGAACCCGTGGAACGAATGGCGTTATCTTGGTTACGACAAAACGAGGTTCTGCCGGGAAGATGAGCGTTACCTACAATGGATATATGTCTATCTCTTCCATAGCCAATCAATTGGAAGTCATGGATCGTGACCAGTTTTTGGCAAATGGGGGAAACGACCGGGGATATGATACGAATTGGATGGATGAGATTACCCGAACTCCGTTCTCCCATTCGCATAACTTGGCATTGACAGGAGGTACGACCGATTTTAATTACCGGGCTTCTGTATCTTATCGAAATAATCAAGGTATCGCTCTTAAGTCAGGGTTCAATGAGATGATCGCTCGTTTTTCCGCTAATCAGAATTTATTCGATAAAAAGATTCAAATAGCATACGACGCTACTTATCGTCGTTTTGACCGGGAAGGTGAGAATTCCAGCTATGATGATTATTCCGCTTTTAAGCATGCGTATTATTATAATCCTACGGCACCCGTATACGACGAGACGGGAACGATAGATGCCGGAGGGTATTATGCGCTCGATATTCAGGGATATTCAAATCCGGTGGCTTATATTATGCAGCGTGACCGTCGTACAAAAGGCGGACTTTTCCAAGGGTCTGCTCGTGTAACTTGGAACATTTTGGAAGGACTTCGTGCGCAAGCTTTTGGCTCATTGAAATACTCTGATATAAATAAGGGTACTTATACCTCACGAGAGGTATTTAACACTTCTAGTTTCGGGTCAGCATCTCGGAGTTTTAATACTCGTTTTAATAAAACACTGGAGACGACGATCGACTATGTAAAATCTTTTGGAGAACATCATTTGGTGGTATTAGGTGGGTATACCTATGAGCATAACTATCGGGAATCATTTGGTATGAATAACTCGAATTTTGATTCGGATGTATATTCTTACTATAATTTGGGTGCGGGTAGTAACTTGATTAATAACCCTAGCCAAAGCATGATGGATGGTTCGGTTTCTCAAGATAATTTGGTTTCGTTCTTCGGCCGTGTAAATTATAACTGGGGAAATCGTTACTTGTTATCAGCGTCTGTACGACGTGAGGGTTCTACTCGTTTAGGTGCGGATTATAAATGGGGAACTTTCCCTGCGGTAAGTGTCGGTTGGTCTATCGGTAATGAGGCTTTTATGGAAAGCGCTAGCTGGATTAACGATTTGAAATTGCGCTTGGGATATGGCGTGACAGGAAATATGCCTTCAGATAATTATTTGTCTTTGTCGATGATGGGAGTGGTAGGCCGTTTTTATGATCATACTTCTAAACAATGGATCAATGCTTATGGGCCGACACAGAACCAGAATCCGGATTTGAAATGGGAGCGGAAAGGCGAATGGAATCTAGGTGTTGATTTTGCAGCGTTGAATAACCGCTTGAACGTGACCGTTGATTTGTATACCCGTAAGGTTTCAGATTTGTTGTATAAATATAAGGTTCCGACTCCTCCTTATCAATATTCTTCTATGTTGGCGAATGTTGGCGACGCTACAAGTAAAGGTCTGGAATTCTCTGTTTCCGGAACCCCGGTGCAGAATAAGAACTTCTCATGGACTAGTTCTATTAACTTTTCATTTAACACGAATAAATTGGACAAATTAAGTAATGAGACTTTCCAGACTGACTGGATTGAGACCGGTTATTTGTCGGATGGTGATTTAGGAGGTATGAACTCGACTCCATTGATTCGTTTGGTCCCGGGTGGCAAGGTCGGTGATTTTTATTTGCCGGTATTCGAGGGATTTACGGAAGATGGTAAATGGAAATTCAAGGATGTCGATGGTAGTGGTGACTTTACATATAATGAGGATCGTGAGATCGTAGGTAATGCGCAACCTGATTTTATAGCAGGATGGACTAACGAGTTTAAATATCGTGACTTCGATTTATCGTTTACATTCCGTGCTGTCGTAGGCAATGATGTATATAATGTAAGCCGTATGGCATTGGAGAATCGGAATGTGGCTGGAAAGGAGAAGAATATGTTGGCTTCGGCAATGGATATCCCGTTGCAAGATGCGGCTCAAGCCTCTAGTTATTATTTGGAGGATGGTTCTTTTGTGAAGTTGGACAATATCACATTGGGTTATAATGTGCCGGTGAAGAAATTAGGTTTCATGCAAAACTTACGTTTGTACTTGACTGGTCAGAACTTGTTTACGATCACAGGCTATAAGGGTATCGACCCGGAGGTTGATATGGTAGGATTAGATAATATGGGTATTGAGAGGACTCGTTATTATCCGGCTAGCCGTTCTTTTATTCTTGGTTTGAATGTTACGTTTTAATGGATACTCTAAATATCGAAGGTTATGAAAAAATATAGTTTAATATATATAGTATCAATGATTTGTTTCTTGGTTATCGCTCCTTCTTGTACGGATATGGATGAAGATACGACGGGACAAATGGTATCAAATGACTTTTATGCGGATCCTTCTTTGATTCCGCAAGCGGTAGGTGCTGCCTATGCGGAATTGCAGGCTTATCAGAATCACTGGGGAGTATGGGGGTTGCAGACTGTTTCCTCGGATGAATGTGTTGTTCCGACTCGTGCGCCGGGTAATGACTGGTATGACGGAGGGGTATGGCAGGATTTCCATCGTCATCAATGGCAATACAATCTGGATGCATTGAATAATGTGTGGATTTCCGTATTTTCTGGAATAACGACATGTAACCGTGTGGTTTACGACTTGGATACATATAAAGAGGAGATGGATGTCGATATCTATAATAAATATCGTGCGGAGACTGTCATCTTGAGATGTTTCTATTATTCTATCTTACTGGATTTATTCGGGAATGTTCCTTATATCGATACATATGAGAGTGAAATCACGGCTTCTCCTCAGACAAGCCGTCCTGAGCTTTATCAGAAAGTCGTAGATTGTATCTTAGATAATATGGAATATTTGGATGACGCTCCGTCTGCCGAGAATTATGGAAGATGTACGAAATCGATGGCTTATACGATGTTGGCAAAACTATATTTGAACGCAAAGGTGTTCAAAGGGGCCTCTTCTTACGATAAGGACGATATGAATAAAGTGATAGAGTATTGCGATAAAGTGATTAACTCTGGATATTATGAGGTCGTATCTGATTTCTCCGCTCCATTTAAAGTGGCGAATGAGTCTTGTAAAGAAAATATTTTCGTGGTACCGATGCAAAATGGTATCAATTCAAATGGAGACTACGAGTTTCATTTCCATAAATTCTCCGGACATCCCAAGTCTCGCCAGATGTGGGGTATAAATGTGGGCGGTTGGAATGGAGGTTGCGCTACTCCGGACTTCCTTGCTTTATATAAAGATGACGATACCCGGAAAAAGGCGACTTTTATTTACGGTTTGATTTATGATAAGGTCACGGGAGAGCCTGTTGAGGATGGTGATAATCCGGGAAAACAATTGGAATTGACTATTGAGGTATCTTCTATTAATGCCGCTTATCGTTGGGAAGGTGCTCGTATTCAGAAGTATGAATATGAGTTGGGTATGACTGGTAATATGAAAAATGATTTTGTTTTATATCGTTTAGCTGATATCTATTATATGAAGGCTGAAGCTATTTTGAGAGGTGGTAATGCCGCTACTTTATCAGCTTTGTGTGCGGAACCTGCATTCCAGTTAATACGTGAAAGGGCAAATCAGCCCGTGTATACTCCGGAAACATTAACGTTGGATGAGTTGATCAATGAACGTGGCCGTGAATTTGCTTGGGAAGGTTGGCGTCGTCAAGACTTGGTTCGTTGGGATAAGTTCGCTAAAGGTAGCTGGACATTTAAGGAAGCCTTGAATAATAATTCGCGTGATTTATTCCCGATACCATACGATCAGATTACGAAAAACCAATCTTGGAAACAGAATCCGGGATATTAATAGTTGTGTTTTTATGCATATGGATAGACGACAATTCGTGAAAAACCTAGGACTGGGCACAGCCTCTTTAAGCATGGGAAGCTTGGTAACGGCTTCCTCATGTGCCCCGTCCGGGGATTCCTCCCTTAAACAAAACGTCAAGGAAGGAGAGGATGGACAGTTTTTATTTATCGGTGACGATATCGCCATTGCCCAGACAGAGTATGGGAAGGTGCAGGGATATCTGCTGAATCATGTATATACGTTCTTGGGGGTTCCTTATGGGGCTGATACGTCGGGAAAAAATCGCTTTATGCCTCCCCAAAAGCCAGAGCCGTGGACAGATGTGAGACCTGCGGTTTTTTATGGGAATACGGCGCCGCAACGTATGGAGAACCGGTGGCCCAATAATTACGGAACTTTTGCCGATCATTGGAACTACTGGGATGTGAGTGAGGATTGCTTATATTTAAATGTATGGACACCGGGCATTGCGGATGGTAAGAAACGTCCCGTATTGGTGTGGCTGCATGGCGGCGGTTTTACAAATGGTAGTGGGATCGAGCAGGATGGATATCATGGAGAGAATATAAGCCGGGAAGGAAATATCGTATTCTGTTCCATTAATCATCGGTTGGGGCCGATTGGCTTCTCTGACTTATCTGGTGTTGGTGGAGAAGCGTATAAGGATTCCGGAAACGTGGGGATGTTAGATATTATTGCCGCCTTGCGATGGGTTCATGATAATATCGCCAATTTCGGTGGAGATCCCGGGAACGTAACGGTTATGGGACAATCCGGAGGAGGTTCTAAGGTCTGTACAGTAGCCGCTATGCCGGCGGCAAAAGGTTTGATCCATAGAGCCGTGGCTTTAAGTGGATCTACGGTAGGAGCTTCCGATCAGGTGATGACCCGGAAGGTGGGAGAATATATTTTGAGAGAAGCGGGGCTGACCGCTTCCCAACTGGATAAATTGCAAAGAATACCTTGGCGGGAATATTTGGATATAGCGGATAGGGCTTGTAAAAAGTGCTGGGAAGATCAAGGGATTAGCATGAGACGGACTTTTGGCCCTGTTGCTGATGACCGGAATATTCCGGCCGGTGTATTCTACTCCGGTGAGAGCCATTTGGAGTCTCCTGTCGTCCCGATGATATTCTGTACGACTTTCCATGAATGGAACCCGAACAGGGCGGATGCGGCCTTGGAAAAAATCACTCAAGACGGTGTGATCGAGAAACTGAGAAGTCAATATGGTGATAAAGCGGAATCGATCGTGAAGGCTTTCGCCAAGAATTTCCCGGATAAGACTCCGATGGAGCTTTGGGCGATGATTTTGTCTTCCCGTCAACGAGTGGTTGAGGCGGCTAACGCAAAATTAAAGCAAGGCCAGCCTGTGTATGTAGCTTGGTTTGGCTGGTGTCCGCCCTTGTTTAATAACCGTATGCGTGCGTTCCATTGCTCGGATATCTGTTTCTGGTTTAAAAATACGGATCGGATGTTTACTCATACGGGTGGAGGTAAGGTACCTCGTGCGTTGTCAGATAAGATGTCTGGCGCTTTGTTGAATTTCATGCGGACAGGAGATCCGAACGGAGGAGAGTTACCCGCTTGGCCGAAATACACGGAAGAAAATGGAGAGGTGATGATCTTGAATAATACGTGTGAGGCTCGGAATGATCCGGATCGGGAGGCCCGTAAATCTTTGGAGGTTTAATTTAAAACGAGAGTGTTATGCTTGAGAAAAAGATTTCAAGACGTAATATGCTTCGGACTACCGGTCTGGCGGTTTTGGGCAGTACGTTCGCAGGCTTGGCTTCTTGCGCTCCGAAGAAAAAAGAGGAGCCATCACCCGAAGCATCCTCTTCGAAACGTCCTTTCCGTGTCTGTCTCAATGTCTCTACGATAGCGGGTTATAAACTTCCTGTTCAAAAACAGATTGATTTATGTGCCGAGGCTGGTTTTGAGGGAATTGAGTTATGGACCCGTGATGTGGATGCGTTCGTAAAGCAAGGGGGAACTTATGAGACACTCAGGCGTCAGCTGGAAGGCTCCGGACTTTTATTGGAGAATATGATCGGTTTTGCCTCGTGGTTTGCCGATGATCCTTCGAAACGGAAGGAAGGGCTAAACCAAATGCGGCATGATATGGAGATGGTAGCGGGATTGGGCGGTAAATTTATCGCCGCTCCTGCTCAAGGAGTTACTCAATTGGATCGTACACGGTTGCCGGAGTATTCCGAACGCTATCGGGCGATACTGGATTTAGGGGATGAGATGGGTGTCACTCCGATATTGGAACTATGGGGGGCCGGGGTTCTGAATCAATTATCGGATACCATGGCGATAGCGATCGCCTCCGGGCATTCGCGGGCTTCCGTCTTATTGGATTTCTACCATTTGTACAGAGGAGGAAATAGTTTTGATAGTTTACGCTTGATAAATGGGAAGATCCTTCCGGTTTTTCATATCAACGATTATCCGGAGTTGCCTCCTCGTACGGAGTTGAGAGATTCGGATCGGGTGTTTCCGGGAGATGGTATTTGCCCGTTTAATAAAGTACTTCCTTTGCTATACGACTCCGGTTTCCGGGGTGGGTTATCCGTAGAGCTTTTTAATAAGGGATATTGGGAAACCATGGATGTAAAGGAGGTCTTAAGGAAGAGTTTTGAGAAAACCACACAGGTAATCAATAGTTCGATGGGATAAAAGTTTGTTGGGATTTAGGAAAGGGACTGCCTCGAGGTGTTTTACCTTCGAGGCGGTCCCTTCTGTTTTTATAGTATCTTCTCTTAAAAATCAATTATTTTATAATCCGCTGTGATATAAAAAGTAGTATATTTGCGTACATCCAAAATAAACAGTTGTTTTGCGGAGGGTTATGGGGGTTGTTATCATCGGAAAAGCCGGTAATAAAAGATATACATTATAATGAACTTACTTCAGAGATATGTGAGTCATGGTATAGCTATAGGTTTGTTAGTATTTATAATGCTAGCGTTTAATTTGTCTGTGTTAGCGTGGACAAGTGAAAAACGTGTACTTAGGGTTGCCTTTCCGCAGGTAGATGGCATGAGTTGGACGGCCGAAGATGGTACTCATCATGGTATGCTCGTAGATTATCTCAATGAGATCGCCAAATATACCGGTTGGGAATACGAGTACATAGATACGAAGGGACCGGCTATGTTGAATGAATTTGTTGAGGGTAAGTACGAGTTGATGGGTGGAAACTATTATATACCCGCTTTAGAGAAATATTATGCTTATCCGAACTATAATATGGGATATAGCCGTTCATTATTACTTGCCCGATCTGATGATCGCTCTATCCATAGTTATGATTTGGAGAGTATGAATGGTAAAACCATCGGTGTGTATGAGAATGCAAGGGAGAACATTCGCCGTCTCAAAGAGTTTATGGCTATCAACGGATTGTATTGTAATATCCGATATTACAAACAGGAAGATATGGTGGGGAAAATCGGGTTATATCCCTATCTGGCTAAAGGTGAGATCGATTTGTTACTAAATAATGTTGCCCATATTAGCGATTCTGTCCGTGTAGTCGTGGCATATGACTCTCAGCCTTATTATATCGTGACCAATCCGGGTAATAAAGAAGTCTTGGATGGTTTGAATATGGCTTTGGAACGGATATTGGATGCCAATCCTAATTTTGCGGCGGAACGTTATGCCGTTAATTTCCCAGACCGGCTCGTAAACATCCAACTGAGCGACCGGGATCTGGAGTATGTCAATGAGAGGAAAACGATCACGGTAGCCGTACCTGAGAATTGGTATCCTTTGTATTGTAAAGAAACGCCGCTGAAGAACCATACGGGTATCATGGCGGATGTACTGGATGAGATTAAAAGTTTCACAGGGCTACGATTCTCGTATGTATATGCGAAAAATTATGCTGATGCGATCCGTTTGATACAGCAAGGGGATGCCGATATCTTAGGTTTTTTCTTGGGAGATGAGAACGATGCGGCCCAGCTAGGACTTGCGCTTTCAGCCTCTTATGTGAGTGCTAACAATATCATAGTGCGCAATAAAGCATGTAGTTATCCCGCACCGGGTCTGGTTGGAGCCTTAGTGGAAAATCAACGATTGCCGAGTGGTATATCGGTGGAGAAGATACGGTTCTATCCGAGTATTAAGGAGGCGTTATTTGCTGTCAATAATGGTGAGGCTGATTTTATTTATGGTTTGTCCTCTAGGATGGAACAGGATATCTTGCGCTATCATTTTACGAATCTTGCTCCCGTAACGTTGGTCAATGATCAGAGTACGATAAGTTTCGCGTTGCCTATCCCGGTCGATCCGGATTTGCTTACCATACTCAACAAGGCGATCAATAATCTTTCTGAGTCCGAGAGGACTGTTATACGCAATCGGAATCTGGAATCTATCGGCGTGAGTGAATTTTCTCTTACGGACTTTATATATGCGAATCCCTTACAATTCATGTTTATCGTGATGTTTGTCCTGTCGGTGCTATTTACGGCATTACTGCTGGCTATAGGGGCCCGGATGAAAGCGACCGTGATACAGGGCAACCTGAAACGGGCTGAGGCGGCTAACTTGGCGAAGAGCGAGTTTCTTTCCCGGATGAGTCATGAGATCCGTACGCCGATGAACGGAATTGTAGGTATGAGTACTATCGCCATGCAAAACATAGATAATACCGATAAGATAAAGGACTGTCTTGAGAAAGTAATCATGTCTTCCAAGCATCTTCTCGCTCTCATTAACGACGTGCTGGATATGTCGAAGATAGAAAGCGGAAAAGTGGAACTTCGACATGAGAGCTTTAATTTCCGGGCATTCTTGCAGGACTTTGAAAATCTGTATGGCGAGCAGGCCAAGAGTAAAGGGATCAGCTATGAGACGGTATTGGCTAGTGATCTGGAAGTACAGATTATAGGAGACTCCTTGCGCTTGAATCAAGTTCTCTCTAACCTGTTATCGAATGCGTTGAAATTTACGCCGGCCAAGGGAATAATTAAACTTCGGGTATCTAAAACAGGTGAGGATCAAGAGAATGTTTACCTTCGTTTCGAGGTAATCGATACGGGATGTGGTATAGCCGAGGAGAATTATGATAAAATCTTCGAATCGTTCGAACAGGAAAATGTGGATGTCACTTATAAATATGGAGGTACGGGGCTTGGGCTTTCTATTGTTAAGCGTTTCACGCAATTGATGGGTGGTAGTATACATGTGACGAGCGTGCAGGGGAGTGGTAGCACATTCACGGTTGATTTGACTTTCGGCAAAGTAAAAGAGTCGGGTGAACTCGCTCGTTTTTCCGACATCAATGGGAGGGATGATCTTGCGAAAGATTGTTATGTGATTGATTATGATTTCAAAGGTAAACGGATCTTATTAGTTGAGGACAACGAGCTTAACCGGGAGATTGCGGAGGAATTGATCGGAGCTACCGGTGCTTCGGTGGAGAGCGCTGAGGACGGGGTGCAGGCCGTAGAGAAGTTTAAGGAATCTGCCGAAGGATATTATGATTTGATATTGATGGATGTGCAGATGCCGCATATGGATGGTTATGAGGCTACCCGATGTATCCGGGCATTGGGGCGTTCTGATGCTCAAAAGGTTCCTATCTTCGCTATGACAGCCAACGCATTCGCTGAGGATGTGCAGAAAAGTAGGGAAGCCGGTATGAATGCTCATATATCTAAGCCGTTGGATATACGTGCCGTGTATAAACAAATGAACCGATACCTTCAAGGATAAATAAAGGATCGATGAATAAATAAAAAGGGACCGCCTCGGGAAATTAGGTTTTCGAGGCGGTCCCTTCTGCTTTTATTAGATATTCTTTATTTTTCCGTAATTACCGAGAATTCACCGATACCCGCTTGCTTTTTATTATCTACGATACGGGTTGCGACCAAACGGATTTGGTTACCTTTCGTTATCGGGAAATGTACGACTTGCTCGATCGGGTTAGCCTTGATATTGGAGAATTCGCCTTCGGCCACCTTCTTTCCATTAATATATAATTGATAGTTGGAGATATGACCGCTTGCGTCACGTCCTTGGTTCGGGGTGTAGCGGAATCCGGATATAGGCATTTCTTTCGCTAATTGTACGACTAACTCTTGTTTCCCTTGTGGCAAATAGTAGGTCGTGTAGCCGTTTCCGTCTAGGATCAGGCTGGTTTTCTCATCTTTCGGTGATACGATCGTGTAATCACAAGCAGGAATATCGAACGTTTGCGCGGAAACCGGACTGACTGTATCGAAAGTCGGATCATAGGCAATCGCCTTGACAGTTCCTTTTTGAGCGAAAGCGAATGGCGCCTGATAAAGCGGTGAGTCCTTGGTCGGATCTGAACCGTCGGTGGTATAATGAACCTCGGAGCCTTTATCCCCGGCCTGTATGGTTACCTCGTCATTGATATTACGGGCAATCGTTGGCTCGGTCACCAAGGCGGGGGCAAGGTATGCCTCCACGTTATTGATACAAAGCGGCCCGCGGGCGTCCGTGAAGTTGATGCGTATCTTCTCCGCTTTCTCAGTCTGGAAACGGACAATTCGTTTATAGCCGACAGTTGTCGTAGAATCCACAGTCTGTGCCGGAATCCATTTACCCCCTTGCTCGAGTTCGATATTGAACGAGCGTACTCGTTGTCCTAATGGGATATATTCTTGTATTACCAAGCGGTTTACATCGGTAGGATGGGTTAACGTGAAAGTCAATGAACCACTGGTTACTCCATCGTCCGTAGCCCAATAGGTATCCCAATCCCCATCTACTGCCTTATTGGGACTAAAATTACGTCCTCTTTTATTGCTCGCTTGTACGTAACATCCTTTCAACAGATTCTCCTTAAAGTCATTTTGGATGGTTTGATACCATTGTACGGCACGGGCGGAGTCTACCGGACTTATTTTTCCGTTCAACGCTACGGGGAAGTTCAATAGGAAATTGGCGTTATGCCCGACGCTTCGGTAATAAAGATCGACTAATTTTGCCAGAGATTTGACTTGGTGATCTTCCCGGGAGTGATAGAACCATCCCGGACGGATAGATACATCGCATTCTCCACCTAGCCACATCGGTCCGTTCTCATCTCCCCATACACTCTGTTGGAAAGTAGGCATGGAGGGTTCCGGGGCGAAGATGCTCCATTGGGTATCACCGGCCCAACCTTCCTCGTTACCGATCCAGCGGATATCGGGTACTGTCCCTCCGAAAACCATGATGTCCGGGTGGTGCGCCTTGATCGTGTCTCGTGCCCGCTCATATTGATAATAGGTCTTGGCGTCTATAGCACGGGTTTCATTCGTGCCGCCATACCAGCCATTGCCACCGTTTGCCCCATCAAACCAGTATTCGAACAACGGGCCATAGTTGGAGACTAATTCATGTAATTGGGCATGGAATTTCTCTACATACCCCGGTTGTCCGTAATTCTCACTGTTTCTGTCCCAAGGGGAGAGATAGACACCGAATTTCAGCCCGTGTTTCTTACAAGCATCGGATAGTTCTTTTACCATATCCCCTTTGCCATCTTTCCAAGGAGAATTCTTTACGCTATATTCGGTTGTGGCGGTAGGCCATAGACAGAAACCGTCGTGATGCTTGGTGGTTAAGATTACGCCTTTCAATCCGGCGGCTTTGATTGTTTGCGCCCATTGATCGCAATCCAGATCCGTTGGATTGAATGTGGAGGCGGGAGTGTTTCCGTAACCCCATTCCAGATCATTGAACGTATTTAATCCGAAATGGACAAAGGCGTATGTTTCCATCTTATGCCATTCAACTTGTGCCGGCGTGGGAACGGGCAGGATAGGGGCGGGCGCTGTCGCTTCTTTACAGGAGAAGAAGGAAAACAACCCAAGCCCCAATAAAATAGAGGAACTCAAGTGCTTCATTATTTGTTTATATTTAGATGAGACCTCAAATATATGAAAAAAAACGGCAGATTTTTATTCTGTCTTTAGATATCTAGATAAAAGATAAAGTCCCCTGTCTTTTAGATGTCTCCTCTGGGGAAATTTTCATGCTAGCATATGTTTGTTTATCAATTGTTTGCAGTGCCAGTTTATTTATCGCCTTTGGCACGGTCGTGCCATCACAGTGGCAACGCTGTGCCATCCGTGTGGCAGGGCCGTGCCATCGTAGTGGCACAGTATTGCCGCTATGATGGCAAGGGTACCGGCTATATCGTTTCCGTGAGCAGTCGGTATTTTTGCGTATCCTATATTATAATGTACCCGATATCCGTTGCCGTAAAAAACTTGAAAAATAATGCCCGATAAATTTGGACCGTATGTTTTATAGCATTACTTTTGCACCCGCATTCGAGAGAGAACGGCGCTTCAGAAATGATGGAAACGTGGAGGTATCCTTGGGTAGGGGATGAGGTTGGCTGGGCCAAGCGATAATTTCCAACCGCCCGGAGATCGGCTTGAGAAAAAAAACTTGAAAATTTTTCACCGAAAAATTTGGAGGTTAAGAAAAAGTCCTTACCTTTGCAGCCGCAATCGAGAAACGATAGCGACAAGAGTTCTTTGAGAGATTTACATAATTCAACAAGTAGTACAAGTATTAGGAAAAGAAATTTTCCGGATCGATACCGTCAATAGAAGTATGACTTTGGACTACGATAAACGGATTCCGGAGCGAGGATATGATAAAACAATTTAAACAACGAAGAGTTTGATCCTGGCTCAGGATGAACGCTAGCGACAGGCTTAACACATGCAAGTCGAGGGGCAGCACAGGTAGCAATACCGGGTGGCGACCGGCGCACGGGTGAGTAACGCGTATGCAACTTACCTATCAGAGGGGGATAACCCGGCGAAAGTCGGACTAATACCGCATGAAGCAGGGGCCCCGCATGGGGATATTTGCTAAAGATTCATCGCTGATAGATAGGCATGCGTTCCATTAGGCAGTTGGCGGGGTAACGGCCCACCAAACCGACGATGGATAGGGGTTCTGAGAGGAAGGTCCCCCACATTGGTACTGAGACACGGACCAAACTCCTACGGGAGGCAGCAGTGAGGAATATTGGTCAATGGCCGAGAGGCTGAACCAGCCAAGTCGCGTGAGGGATGAAGGTTCTATGGATCGTAAACCTCTTTTATAAGGGAATAAAGTGCGGGACGTGTCCCGTTTTGTATGTACCTTATGAATAAGGATCGGCTAACTCCGTGCCAGCAGCCGCGGTAATACGGAGGATCCGAGCGTTATCCGGATTTATTGGGTTTAAAGGGTGCGTAGGCGGCCTTTTAAGTCAGCGGTGAAAGTCTGTGGCTCAACCATAGAATTGCCGTTGAAACTGGGGGGCTTGAGTATGTTTGAGGCAGGCGGAATGCGTGGTGTAGCGGTGAAATGCATAGATATCACGCAGAACCCCGATTGCGAAGGCAGCCTGCCAAGCCATGACTGACGCTGATGCACGAAAGCGTGGGGATCAAACAGGATTAGATACCCTGGTAGTCCACGCAGTAAACGATGATCACTAGCTGTTTGCGATACACTGTAAGCGGCACAGCGAAAGCGTTAAGTGATCCACCTGGGGAGTACGCCGGCAACGGTGAAACTCAAAGGAATTGACGGGGGCCCG
>OICB01000788.1_pt1 | contig 15988 bp, 17 predicted proteins | sample 1581121 | NCBI WGS metagenome assembly OICB01 (sample SAMEA3882544, study PRJEB24775) | human gut metagenome | biome: human-associated habitat; feature: intestine environment; material: feces | place: Netherlands | collected 2009/2010 | reverse complement strand
AAGATAAGGAACAGGACCAACTGCCAGCACGTAGTGGCTGCGCGGGATACGCTGCAAAAACGTGTACTGATCGTCCAGGGCGACAATTTCGCCGCCACGCAGTCGGTGCATGGAAATATCATCAAGATGGTATTTACTCAGTGGCTCGACACGCAGATCGAAAGAGAGATTTAAATCCATCTCTTTCAGCGTCTTACCCCAGTCGTGTGGGGGGATCTCACGCAATTCGCTGCGCATCAGATACAGCGAACTGTTCATCAAATCATCCAGCGACTGTTTGCCCGCGCGTTCGGCGGTAAATTTGTACACCAACCCAACCAGCAGAGACATCACAAGGAAGCAGACAAACAATAACAGGTAAAACTGGATAAACAGTTTTTTCATCGCTTATTCCCATGCATGAGGCGCAAAAAGATAGCCTTTGTTACGCACAGTTTTAATGCGATAAGGTTCTGCGGCGTTATCGAGCAGTTTTTTTCTTAACCGCGAAATAGCCACGTCCACGCTACGATCCAGTCCGTCATAACTGACGCCGCGTAAATTTTTCAGCAATGCATCGCGGTCCATGATTTGCCCGGCATGGGTAGCTAATTCCCACAATAATTCGAAATCAGCTGTCGAGAGCGAGATTTCAGTGTTAGCCAGGGTGACTACGCGGTTGATGGGATCGATGGTCAACGTGCCGAAATGCAGGGCTTTGTAGGGAGTCAGAGACGTTTCCTGAAGACCTTTGGTCAGTGTGGCTTGCTCATTCTGACGCAAATGCAAACGTAAACGCGCTAGCAAAACAGCAGGGGGCGTCGTTTTGAGAATATAGTCGCAGGCACCCATTTCCAGTGCCAGGATGTGGTTCATATCGCTATCGAGAGAGGTTAGAAGAACAATCGGTCCAGACCACTTTGCGCGTAAATCACGACAAATGGTCATGCCGTCCTTGCCTGGTAGCATGATGTCGAGTAACACCAAATCCGGACTTTCTCGCAAAATGGTTTCTTCGGCCTGGTCGCCGCGCGGTTCTACGGTAACCTGCATATCATGTTTTGCCAGGTACGCGGCAATCAGTGAACCGACTTCCGCATCATCTTCCACAAATACGATAGTGTTCATAACATTCACGGTAGATATAAAAACGTCACAATACACCGCGCTGTTTTTACTTACTATCAATCGTTTCTAAACAAGTTTTCATCAGGTATTCTACTGATGACTTGTTATGGAAGTGTTAAGGTAAAAAGATGGGGCTGGTAATCAAAGCCGCGCTCGGTGCGCTGGTAGTGCTGTTGATTGGTGTTTTAGCAAAAACGAAAAATTATTATATCGCCGGGCTGATTCCACTTTTCCCGACCTTTGCGCTTATCGCGCATTATATTGTTGCCAGCGAACGCGGCATTGAAGCCTTACGCGCAACCATCATTTTTAGTATGTGGTCGATTATTCCCTATTTTGTTTACCTGGTGTCGCTGTGGTATTTCACCGGAATGATGCGCTTGCCCGCCGCTTTTGTTGGTTCTGTTGCGTGTTGGGGGATAAGCGCATGGGTGTTGATTATATGCTGGATAAACGCAGATGACGACCGCCATCAAGTGGGAAACTGCGTCCGGTGACAAAGCAGCTGGTAAGTAAGTAATCGACCAGGTCGATCACTTCTTTCTCGCCAGGCGCGGTTTTCATCAGTGATTTATTCAGCGCCTGTTGTCGATATTCGGCATCATCATGTTCATTAAACAGGATCAGCGATGGCGCAATAGAATTCACTTTCACTTCCGGTGCCAGCTTGCGGGCAAACGAGCGGGTCATATTATCCAGTGCCGCTTTGCTTGCAGCATACGCAACATGTTTGTCGCTACCGCGCTCCACCACATAATCGGTAAAGTGAATGATATCGCTGGCGGCGTGTCCGTGCCCACGCAGTAATCTTTCCAGCGCATGGTTGAGCAGGTATGGGGTATTAACGTGGATCTGCATCATGCAAGCCAGTACGTCGGCCAGTGGTGTACCTGGTTTTTCCGCCATCCACGCACTGGCGTTATGCAAAATAGCACGCAGACCATGGGTGCTTTTTAGTACTTCATCGGCAAACGCCATCACACCGTCGTTGGTCGAAAAATCAGCCTGAATACACTGCGCACCTGCCTTAATCAGTCCATCAATGGCTGGATAGTGCGTCCGATAGCTGACAATCACCGGTTGCTTTTGATTAATGAAATGCCAGGCGAGGGCGAGGCCGATGCGACGACCTCCGCCAGTAATTAATATTGGCAAGGGCTGGGCTTTACCCATCGTTATCTCCTTTGCTATCCAACGATGGGATGAACGTTATCCCACCAGCATCCAGGTCGCCGGAACTGAGGCAATTAACAGCATGCCAATCAGCACCATTTCCTGACGGTTCAGTACATTATCATGTGTATGCGTTTTGCGCGCATACAGGAAAACCAGCAGCCCCGGCGCATACAGAACAACGGATAACAGCAAGTGCATTGGACCAGAGGCATACAATAACCATAAGCCATAAATGCAGGCACCGACACCTACCGCTTTATGCAGTGGACGGGTTGCGATTTTCAGCAAGAACGCGCCGACCAGGAAATAGGGCACCAGAATCATTTCTGAGGCGATGGTCAGCAACGTGTTGTAATCGGAACCGGTCAGCCAGATGAGTACCAGACAAATTTGCACGCAGATGTTGGTCAACCACAGCGAGGCGGATGGCGCAGCTTGTGCGTTCTGGCGCGCAAAAATGCGTGGGAATGCTTTATGAGTGGCAGCCAGGAACGGAACTTCTGCCGCCATGATGGTCCAGCTTAAGTACGCGCCGCAAACGGAAACGATCAAACCGGCAGCGATGATGATTTCGCCCCATGGTCCCATCATTTCCACCATCAGACCGGCCATTGACGGGTTACGAATTTCAGCCAGTTCAGGACGTGCCACCACGCCCAGCGAAAGCAGCGTTACCAGCAAGTAAACGCCCAGAGCGGAGAGAACCGCCAGCAGTGTCGCTTTGCCAACATCACGTTTATTACGCGCACGCGCAGAAACAACCACGGCACCTTCCACACCAATGAAAACCCACAGGGTGATCAGCATGGTGTTTTTCACCTGTTCCCACACGGGTACGCCAAGTGCAAGTCCGGTGAAGTCGAGCTTGAAGGTATCCAGTTTGAACATCATCATCGCCAGCACAACAAACAGACCCAGCGGCAACAATTTTGCCAGTGTCGCCACCAGGTTAATGCTGGCAGCGGTTTGCACCCCGCGCAGGATCAAAAAGTGAACAATCCACAATAAAGCCGATGCACCGACTATCGATTGCCAGGTATTACCATCGCCGAACAGGCGCAATTCCGGCGCGTCCGTAAAAAAGCTTAACGCGGAAAAAACGATCACCAGATAGGAGACGTTGGCGATGACTGCGCACAGCCAGTATCCCCATGCGGAACAAAAGCCGATTAGCTCGCCAAACCCTTCGCGGGCATAGGTAAAGATACCGCCGTCAAGTTCGGGACGAATGCGCGTGAGGATCAGCATGGCAAAGGCCAGCAATAAAATGCCAGCGCCAGTAATACCCCAGCCGATGAGCAGTGCTACCGGGCTGGCAACTGCCGCCATATTTTGCGGCAGACTGAAAACACCCGCGCCCAGCATTGAGCTTAATACCAGCGCGGTGAGTGCGCTCAGTCCCAGTTTCTTTTCCATCGATATCCAGTGATTAAAACGTGATAAGAAGAATAAATATTAGGGCAAAACGCATAAAAATGGAGTTTGCCACTGAAGCGCGGGATTTTACGAAGAGATGTGCCTGCATGCAATGGTCGCGGGGAAATTTGTGACTAAAAATGCGAAAGGCGGCATCAAGCCGCCTTATAGGAGTAACTGAATAGTTATTTATACAGATCTGCGCTGACGGTCAGGTTATTACCACGTTCCTGCCACTGGCGGGTGATGTGGTAATACTTAGCACCTTTCTTCGCGGCACGTTTCGCAACCTGATAGGAGACTTCGGTCATGTTGCCGTAGTTGCCAGAGAATTTGATGCTGTCGAACGGGACCATCATCGCTGCGGTCGCTTTGTTCAGTTCTTCGACTTTAGTGCCGTCAGGAAGCGTGACAGTGTAACGTCCGCCTTTTGATGACTGGGTTTCAAAGAAACGACCGACTTCAGAACTTGGTGATGCGGTAGTCGCAACACCTGGGATCTCAACTTTCTTCGCGGCTTCGCCACCGGCAGCCAGAGCTGCACGTCCTGCTTCGGAATCTGCCGGGATCACATCCGGGCTCTGGACGATACGTTTCTTAGCATCTTTTTTATAGATGAATGCAGTAATACGCTGGTTGCCGCCCTGGTTGGCATCGATTTGACGAACAATGTAGAAAGAGTAGGCACCTTTCGCTTTTGCTGCTTTGGTGATGGCATCATTGACTTCTGGCTGGCTACGATAGAAGCCCTGGACGGTGACCGTGTCAAACGGTTCAATCAGAACAGCCTGATCTTTCGGCAGTTCGACAACACCGTTAATTACGCGATTACTTGTTTCTTCTGCTTTTTCAGCATCGGCTTTATAGAGGTCAGCGACCACACGCCAGTTACCGCTGTTACCAAAATCAGAAGTGTCGACAACATAAAAAGAGGCGGCACCTTCTTTATCTGCGCGACGAGAAACGGCTTTCACCGCTTCGCCAATAGCATTAAAACGACCGGTAACCACTACACGGTCAAAAGGTTTAACCGCTGCCGCTTGCTCCGGTGTCAGTTCTGTTGCTGCGTTAACGGAGAATGCCGTAGCAGAAAGCAGTGCCGACGCCAGGAGGGTGTTCTTAAGCTTCATAAAAATAATCCTTCGCCTTGCGCAAACCAGGTACTGGTATTGTTATTAACGAGAAACGTGGCTGATTATTGCATTTAAACGGTGTAACTGTCTGCGTCATTTTTCATATCACATTCTTTAAGCCAATTTTAATCCTGCTCAAATGACCGTCTATGCTTAAAAAACAGCCGTATCAGCATCATTACTACTGAAGCAACTGAATTATATAAGTTAATTTAATGTTAAGTAGTGATTCGTGCCGGGGCGATGTCTCGTTTTACCCGACCGTCGAAGACAATTATCAGTCTTTATCCGGCGTTCTAAGGTGTTTATCCCACTATCACGGCTGAATCGTTAATATTTTGCGAGTTCACGCCGAAATACTGATTCTTGGCGCTAGATCACAGGCATAATTTTCAGTACGTTATAGGGCGTTTGTTACTAATTTATTTTAACGGAGTAACATTTAGCTCGTACATGAGCGGCTTGTGTGGCTCCTGACACAGGCAAACCATCATCAATAAAACCGATGGAAGGGAATATCATGCGAATTGGCATACCAAGAGAACGGTTAACCAATGAAACCCGTGTTGCAGCAACGCCAAAAACAGTGGAACAGCTGCTGAAACTGGGTTTTACCGTCGCGGTAGAGAGCGGCGCGGGTCAACTGGCAAGTTTTGACGATAAAGCGTTTGTGCAAGCGGGCGCTGAAATTGTAGAAGGGAATAGCGTCTGGCAGTCAGAGATCATTCTGAAGGTCAATGCGCCGTTAGATGATGAAATTGCGTTACTGAATCCTGGGACAACGCTGGTGAGTTTTATCTGGCCTGCGCAGAATCCGGAATTAATGCAAAAACTTGCGGAACGTAACGTGACCGTGATGGCGATGGATTCTGTGCCGCGTATCTCACGCGCACAATCGCTGGACGCACTAAGCTCGATGGCGAACATCGCCGGTTATCGCGCCATTGTTGAAGCGGCACATGAATTTGGGCGCTTCTTTACCGGGCAAATTACTGCGGCCGGGAAAGTGCCACCGGCAAAAGTGATGGTGATTGGTGCGGGTGTTGCAGGTCTGGCCGCCATTGGCGCAGCAAACAGTCTCGGCGCGATTGTGCGTGCATTCGACACCCGCCCGGAAGTGAAAGAACAAGTTCAAAGTATGGGCGCGGAATTCCTCGAGCTGGATTTTAAAGAGGAAGCGGGCAGCGGCGATGGCTATGCCAAAGTGATGTCGGACGCGTTCATCAAAGCGGAAATGGAACTCTTTGCCGCCCAGGCAAAAGAGGTCGATATCATTGTCACCACCGCGCTTATTCCAGGCAAACCAGCGCCGAAGCTAATTACCCGTGAAATGGTTGACTCCATGAAGGCGGGCAGTGTGATTGTCGACCTGGCAGCCCAAAACGGTGGCAACTGTGAATACACCGTGCCGGGTGAAATCTTCACTACGGAAAATGGTGTCAAAGTGATTGGTTATACCGATCTTCCGGGCCGTCTGCCGACGCAATCCTCACAGCTTTACGGTACTAACCTCGTTAATCTGCTGAAACTGTTGTGCAAAGAGAAAGACGGCAATATCACTGTTGATTTTGATGATGTGGTGATTCGCGGCGTGACCGTGATCCGTGCGGGCGAAATTACCTGGCCGGCACCGCCGATTCAGGTATCAGCTCAGCCGCAGGCGGCACAAAAAGCGGCACCGGAAGTGAAAACTGAGGAAAAATGTGCCTGCTCACCGTGGCGTAAATACGCGTTGATGGCGCTGGCAATCATCCTTTTCGGTTGGCTGGCAAGCGTTGCGCCGAAAGAGTTTCTTGGGCACTTCACCGTTTTCGCGCTGGCCTGCGTTGTCGGTTATTACGTGGTGTGGAATGTATCGCACGCGCTGCATACACCGTTGATGTCGGTCACCAACGCGATTTCAGGGATTATTGTTGTCGGAGCACTGTTGCAGATTGGCCAGGGCGGCTGGGTTAGCTTCCTTAGTTTTATCGCGGTGCTTATAGCCAGCATTAATATTTTCGGTGGCTTCACCGTGACTCAGCGCATGCTGAAAATGTTCCGCAAAAATTAAGGGGTAACATATGTCTGGAGGATTAGTTACAGCTGCATACATTGTTGCCGCGATCCTGTTTATCTTCAGTCTGGCCGGTCTTTCGAAACATGAAACGTCTCGCCAGGGTAACAACTTCGGTATCGCCGGGATGGCGATTGCGTTAATCGCAACCATTTTTGGACCGGATACGGGTAATGTTGGCTGGATCTTGCTGGCGATGGTCATTGGTGGGGCAATTGGTATCCGTCTGGCGAAGAAAGTTGAAATGACCGAAATGCCAGAACTGGTGGCGATCCTGCATAGCTTCGTGGGTCTGGCGGCAGTGCTGGTTGGCTTTAACAGTTATCTGCATCATGACGCGGGAATGGCACCGATTCTGGTCAATATTCACCTGACGGAAGTGTTCCTCGGTATCTTCATCGGGGCGGTAACGTTCACGGGTTCGGTGGTGGCGTTCGGCAAACTGTGTGGCAAGATTTCGTCTAAACCGTTGATGCTGCCAAACCGTCACAAAATGAACCTGGCGGCTCTGGTCGTTTCCTTCCTGCTGCTGATTGTATTTGTTCGCACGGATAGCGTCGGCCTGCAAGTGCTGGCATTGCTGATAATGACCGCCATTGCGCTGGTATTCGGCTGGCATTTAGTCGCCTCCATCGGTGGTGCAGATATGCCAGTGGTGGTGTCGATGCTGAACTCGTACTCCGGCTGGGCGGCTGCGGCTGCGGGCTTTATGCTCAGCAACGACCTGCTGATTGTGACCGGTGCGCTGGTCGGTTCTTCGGGCGCTATCCTTTCTTACATTATGTGTAAGGCGATGAACCGTTCCTTTATCAGCGTTATTGCGGGTGGTTTCGGCACCGACGGCTCTTCTACTGGCGATGATCAGGAAGTGGGCGAGCACCGCGAAATCACCGCAGAAGAGACAGCGGAACTGCTGAAAAACTCCCATTCAGTGATCATTACTCCGGGGTACGGCATGGCAGTCGCGCAGGCGCAATATCCTGTCGCTGAAATTACCGAGAAACTGCGCGCTCGTGGTATCAACGTGCGTTTCGGTATCCACCCGGTTGCGGGGCGTTTGCCTGGACATATGAACGTATTGCTGGCTGAAGCAAAAGTACCGTATGACATCGTGCTGGAAATGGACGAGATCAACGATGACTTTGCTGATACCGATACCGTACTGGTGATTGGTGCTAACGATACGGTTAACCCGGCGGCGCAGGATGATCCGAAGAGTCCTATTGCTGGTATGCCTGTGCTGGAAGTGTGGAAAGCGCAGAACGTGATTGTCTTTAAACGTTCGATGAACACTGGCTATGCTGGTGTGCAAAACCCGCTGTTCTTCAAGGAAAACACCCACATGCTGTTTGGTGACGCCAAAGCCAGCGTGGATGCAATCCTGAAAGCTCTGTAACCCTGACGGCCTCTGCGGAGGCCGTCACTCTTTATTGAGATCGCTTAACAGAACGGCGATGCTTTGACCTCCCGCTGTTTGTTCAAGCGCAATTTTGACAATAATTGTTAACGGCACGGAAAGCAGCATACCCACCGGTCCTAACAACCATCCCCAAAAAATCAACGACAAAAATACCACCAATGTGGAAAGCCCCAGCCCACGTCCCATGATGCGCGGCTCCAGAATATTGCCGAAGACCAGATTAATCAGCAGATATCCCGCCAGCACCAGCAACGCTTCGTAGAAGCCATTAAACACCAGTACCTGAGCGATAGGGGGGATTGCCGCGAGAACTGAACCAATATTAGGGATGTAATTAAGCGCAAAGGCCAGCAATCCCCAGACAAAAGCGAAGCGAACATCGAGTGCGGCGAGCATCGCCCAGGCGACCAGGCCGGTGATGATGCTGATGGCTGTTTTCAGCACCAGATAATGAGAAACACTGTCAATTGCACGTTGAATCGCCGCCATCCCTTCAACCGGACGCGCCATCATTTGCTGAAATTTTCCGGGCAATTGTGGCACTTCGAGCAGCATAAACAGCACCGTCAGCAGCAATAAAAATATTGATGACATGGCATTAGATAACTGCGTCAATAAGTTGGTGAGCAACGTCATCGCCGCGTTCGGATCAATGTAATGCGCCAGCTGGTCAACTGAGACGTCAATCCCTACGCGTTGCAACAACGGCTCAAGAGCTTGCAGCGGCGTCATAATAGAGTTGCGATATTGCGGTAACGTCCGCGTCAACTCGTTGAGCGCGGAACCCAGATAAGCTAATAGCAACACCATCGCCATCACGATGATGGTCATCAAAATCGACACCGCCAGTACACGCGGCACTCGCCAGCGGACCATGTGTTGCACCAGCGGGTTAAGAATAACAGCATTTTATCATTTAGTGTTTTTTGCTGTTTCATAATGTTTCAGGTTGTGCATTATGTTTTTGATTATCAACAGATTTGTTATTTTCCTTGTTCCAGCTTGTTTCACGTTGTAGCCCTTTGTGCAACGATCGGTGTAGTCACTGGTGTAGTCACTTTTTCGTAAAGAGGGGGTAAAACGTGAGCAGAGCAATGAACAAACTGAGCGACACATTGCTAAGGAAACTTCATGGTAAGCCAGCGGAGAAAAACACGTTTTATAGCGATGGCGGAAATCTGAGCGTGAAATATTTAACATCAGGGAAATTAACCTGGTATTTCACTTACAGGGCAGGAACGGGAAGAGAGACACGACCGGAACGTATTAAGCTGGGAAATTATCCTGATCTGAGTCTGAAATCAGCCAGGGAAAAAGCCGCCCAGTGTCGCGCATGGCTGGCTGAGGGGAAAAATCCACGTCATGAGATGAATTACACCGTACAGGAAGCGTTAAAGCCGGTAACGGTTGGTGATGCGCTCACCTACTGGCTTGAGTCTTACGTAAAGGAAAACCGCGTGGATTATATCGCCATGAAAAGGCGACTTAATAATCACGTAATACAGCAGATTGGTGCTATGCCGCTGGATAAATGCGAGCTACGGCACTGGCTGGCCTGTTTTGACCAGGTGGCAAAGCGAACGCCTGTTACTGCCGGATTCGTGCTACAGGCGTGCAAACAGGCGCTTAAGTTCTGCCGTAGGCGGCGCTATGCAATCAGCAACGTTCTGGACGATCTGAACGTGGCGGACGTTGGGAAAAAACCGGATATAAGCGAGCGTGTCTTAAGCAACAAAGAACTTGGCGAATTATTGCAGGCACTGGACAAAAAAATATTCTCCCCCTACTACATCGCGCTAATCCGCCTCCTGATTGTGTTCGGATGCCGGACGGTCGAACTTAGGTTATCGGAGATCGGCGAGTGGGATTTTACCGAAATGCTCTGGACTGTTCCGAAGGAGCACAGCAAAACGAAGGTAGCCATATTCCGGCCCATACCGGAAGCGATAATGCCGTTCGTCACGCAGCTGGTGGAGCAGAACAGGCACACGGGCTTATTGCTGGGGGAAGTGAAACAGGAAACCAGCGTGTCGCAGTACGGCAGATTAGCGCACAGGAGGCTTAATCATCCTCACTGGTCACTGCATGACATCCGGCGCACCTTTACAACCATGCTGAACGATTTAGGCGTTGATCCGCATGTCGTGGAGCAGCTTACAGGCCACCAGATGCCAGGAATGCAGCGAGTTTATAATCATTCCCGTTATCTGGATGCTAAACGCAATGCGCTGGATATGTGGACGGAGCGGTTAGGGATACTGGCGGGAACACATGAAAACGTAACCACGCTACCCGTAGCCAGAAGAAAATAATTTTTTTCGTATTTTTTCAGTATGCGCATACTGGATATGCGAACAGATACAACGTGCAACAATGAGCAACAATGCGGAACAACTACGAACAAGAGGCGAAAAAGTGTACAGATTTATAAGTGGCTGATTTTTAATGTGTTACTGGTTTTTTATACACTAGCGAATCACTCTTTAAATAGCGAGAAAAAAGGCATGAAACAATATTTTATGCCTTTGTATTAACATGAATTTAAATGATTTTATCCTGATTATTCCTGTTTCTGTAAACCATACGACCTCAACATTTGCCAACTCTGAATCATCCTGACACAATCAGACACATCCCAACGCAATAGAACACGAAATAACTCTTTAAGAAACGAAAGGGGGCAATAGTGTTAAGCACTGATCGGTTTATACGTGAAAAAGAATGCGAAAAGCTAACAGGCCTTAGCCGCTCATGCCGCTACCGCCTGGAAAAGGACGGACAATTCCCATCACGTCGTAAACTTGGCGGTCGTTCCGTTGGCTGGTCTTTATCCGAGGTTCTGGCCTGGAAGGATAGCTGCAAGGCAGTTCATTAATCACGCTGGCGGCACACAGCCGCCACACATCAATCATCTGAACACAGAGCTATAACCATGAAGATTGAATATACGCCAGAACGTGGGCGGGGATTCGTTCGCCCTGGTGAAACTGAAAAACAACAAAATTGGGGTTTTTCAGGAATAAAAAAAGCGGCCCCGAAATGGAGCCGCCTTTCTGAACAGATAACCCGCTGCGCCGTTTGTGTGTGTGATCTCAAACATAAGCACGGGGATGATAGCCGCTATCAGGCTGGTGGGCAATGTGATCAGCCTGGTGGGCGGTTTTTGTTTGCTTTCATTACCCTGGGGTGTTTATCGAGAAAGTCATCAAGCGCAAATCTTGTAGGCGCTGGTTCTGTATTTGGTGGCATTTGTTTGGCTCGCGCCTTCTCTTGCTGGCGTGAAATGATACTTTGCAAAAGCAATCTTCGTTGTTCTGCAAAAATCTCATCTGCTGATCGGTGTTTTTTGCTCATAGTACTGACCTGTAAAGCAATGCGCCGGAGTACCTCACGCCACGGCGCTGATAGTGATTATTCTGATTCTTTGGCCTTGCGGCGCTGTAGTTCTTCACGAGCGATGGCGATAAGTTGCCCGAGTTCTTCCGTAGCTTTAATACCAATTTTTTCCACTTGCGCCAATGCATCGAGAGAAGAAATCAGAGGATTTTCACTGCTTCCTTCTGCCTGGCGGCGGGCGATCTCCCCGCGCATGGCGGTTACTATGAATCCGGCGTTGCTTTCGCCGTCCAGTTTTACGGATTCCATGCCATCAAAAGCATCATGTGGGATACGAATTGAAATCTGTTTTGATTTGTCGTTGATAGTGTTTTTTGCCATGTGCATTCTCCTAAACAAAAGATGTGATTCAGTATACACAAAAAAGAATCACAAAAAACACTTGACCTGTGATTCAGTTGAATTTAATTTAAATCACACCTCAGTAAGAGGATGTAAACGACAACGCCCCGAACTGTTTGCGGCAGTAGCGGGGCGTCTAACCAAACCGTTAACAGGAGTAACGATTATGGCTGGAACACAGCATACCCCACGTCTGGCGCACACACAAACTGCCTTTGTGTGGCGTTTTCTGGCACTAAGTGCCGGAGAATCTCAAATCATCCACGTAACCGCCTGGACGGAACGCGAAGCGCGTAGCCGTTGCCCGTCCGGTTGTGTTGCTGTATTCGCTGCAAAAATCCGCCAGGGAGTGAGTCATGCTTAAAACCTTCCGTGTATTTGCCCGAGCTGTTAACCCAATAGGCCACACAATTGGTATCGCTCAGAATGTGAAGGCTGTTAATGTTCAGACGGCTATTGCTGCGGTGAGAAGCGAATCATCAGAATATGGCTTATCACAAGTCATTATTTCAGCAGTGTATGAATTAAAAGAGGTGCATTAATGCAGGAAATTACATTACACGAAGCCGCTGAACGTGCGCACCAGACAGAAATTATTTGCCGCCTTCTTGAGGTATGCCCGAACAAAATTACAGATGCTGATATATCCGCACTGGCGAGCCTACTGGCGCGTCTTTCGGGAAGTGTCGCTAGTTTTTTGATTGAGGAAGAAAGTAAGCTGGTGGAGGATTAAATGAATACAGAACGGGAAGTCTTTTTTAAATTGTTAGCATGTGCAGAAAGTTCATTAACTTTAAATAATTCAGCAAAAGCAATATTAAATATGTGGCTTGATTGCATAAATGACAATGAAGATGCAAATATTGCTTATGGCCTGTTGTCACTTATTGATGAATCAGCAGAAAAACTCAATGACGCAATAAATAGTGCCCTGCTATCAAATAAGTCGAGTTAAGTCGAGGAATAAATAATATGGAAATGAAAAATTCTGGCTTTATTGCCAGCGGCCCAGCTCGACCTGAATTTATGAACGGCGATATTTACCGCGATAAATACGGCGGCACGGTAACGATTAAAGGCGTGGCAGAACGGCGCATCACTTACCGCCGTGAGGGGTATAGCTATGACTGCGTGATGCCTGTTTATCAGTTCCGGCGTGATTTTTCCCTGGTATATGCCGCACCCCGCAGTAAGCCCATCAGCAGGGAAAAAGCGTGGGGAAATATCCAGAAAATGAAAACCATGATTAACGGATTCAGAGGTAAAAAATGAAACTGGCACCGAACGTAAAACAGCAGTCACGCGGCATAAAACACAAAGGAACAGAAGTCATTATTTTTGCGGGTAGTGATGCCTGGGCACACGCGAAACAATGGCAGGAACATGATGCGCGTATGGCCGGAGATAATGAGCCTCCTGTGTGGCTTGGGGAGCAGCAGCTATCCGAACTGGATAATCTGCAAATTGTGCCGGAAGGCCGAAAATCAGCACGCATATACAGGGCCGGATATCTTGCGCCTGTAATGATAAAGGCGATTGGTCAGAAGCTGGCGGCAGCAGGCGTACAGGATGCAAATTTTTATCCTGAGGGTATGCACGGCCAGGAGGTGCAGAACTGGCGCGAATATCTGGCCCGTGAACGCCAGAATCTTTCTGATGGTCTGGTCATTGAGCTTCCGGTAAAGCAAAAGGCGCAACTTTCGCAGATGGCGGACAGTGAGCGCGCGCAGTTGCTTGCCGATCGCTTTGATGGCGTTTGCGTACATCCTGAAAGTGAAATCGTTCACGTATGGCGCGGCGGGGTATGGTGTCCGGTCAGCACAATGGAACTTAGCCGCGAAATGGTGGCGATCTATTCAGAGCACAGGGCCACTTTCAGCAAGCGCGTAATCAATAACGCCGTGGAAGCGTTAAAAGTTATTGCCGAACCAATGGGCGAGCCGTCTGGCGATTTGCTGCCGTTCGCCAATGGTGCGCTTGACCTGAAAACGGGGGAATTTTCCCCGCACACGCCGGAGAACTGGATCACCACGCACAACGGCATTGAGTACACGCCACCAGCACCAGGGGAGAACATCCGTGATAACGCGCCAAACTTTCATAAATGGCTTGAGCACGCAGCCGGAAAAGACCCGCGCAAGATGATGCGTATATGTGCCGCGCTGTACATGATTATGGCGAACCGGTACGACTGGCAGATGTTTATTGAGGCCACCGGAGATGGCGGGAGCGGTAAAAGTACATTCACACACATAGCCAGCCTTCTGGCAGGGAAACAGAACACGGTAAGCGCTGAAATGACATCGCTTGATGATGCTGGTGGACGTGCGCAGGTTGTCGGGAGTCGTCTTATCGTCCTGGCTGACCAGCCGAAATATACAGGCGAAGGAACGGGCATCAAGAAAAACACAGGCGGCGACCCCGTGGAAATTAACCCGAAATATGAAAAGCGTTTCACGGCGGTAATCAGGGCGGTGGTGCTGGCGACCAACAACAACCCGATGATATTCACCGAACGGGCCGGAGGTGTGGCACGTCGTCGCGTGATTTTCCGTTTCGACAATATCGTCAGTGAGGCCGAAAAAGACAGGGAGCTACCGGAAAAGATTGCGGCTGAAATCCCCGTTATTATCCGCCGATTGCTGGCGAACTTTACCGACCCTGAGAAGGCACGGGCTTTACTACTGGAACAGCGTGACGGTGATGAAGCACTGGCAATAAAGCAACAGACGGATCCGGTTATTGAGTTTTGCCAGTTCCTGAATTTTCTGGAGGAAGCGCGCGGCCTGATGATGGGTGGCGGTGGTGATTCAGTGAAGTACACGACCAGGAACAGCCTTTACCGCGTCTATCTGGCGTTTATGGCATACGCGGGCAGGAGCAAACCGCTAAACGTGGCTGAGTTCAGCAAGGCCATGAAGCCAGCGGCGAAAGTTTACGGGCATGAATATATTACGCGAAAAGTTAAGGGAGTAACGCAGACCAACGCAATTACAACAGACGATTGCGACGCGTTTTTATAATTTTTTGTAAAAGCCATCTACCCCATCTACCTGAACAAAATAAACGCATATTATTCAACATGATAAGTGGGTATAGGGCTAGGTAGAAGGCTAATAAAAGCTCTCTACCTCTTCTACCTGATTTTATCAGTTTCAGGTAGCAGGGTAGACGGCAGGTAGAGGAGTCAAAAAGCTATCTACCCGCTGAAAGCCGCGCCATTACTGACATGATGAGCATTCGGGTAGATGGGTAGAGGGGGGGAGGCACAACTAAAAACTTTTTAAACGAGGGGGGGGGAAAATAAATGCGCATACATAAAAATCACTTAACAAACATGCCAGCCGAAAACATGAATCAGGGGCGACAAATGACCAAAATTCGCAGAGACAGAACACAGGCAAAATATAAAGCGTTAGACATGACAGAGCTTTCCTTAAAGGTGGCAATCAAAGCGATAGACCACCACACACGGGCAGGATACGCGAAGGAACATCCCGACCTGATAAGCGCATTCATGACCACAGCAGCGGCAAACTTTGCCACGCTGACAGAACGGGAGATTGCCGAAGCGGAACAGGTGACAACCATCAATGTTAAAACCGGAGAGCAGACAGCATGACAGCACAGATAGCGGCTTACGGGCGGCTGGTGGCTGACCCGCAGTTAAAGACCACCAGCAAAGGGACACAAATGGCGATGGCGAGTATGGCGGTTCCCCTGCCGTGCAGCCAGGCAGATGACGGAACGGCGACGATGTGGTTATCCGTCCTGGCGTTTGGCAGACAGGCCGACGCACTGGCAAAACACCACAAAGGCGAACTGGTGAGCGTGGCGGGTAACATGCAGGTAAGCCAGTGGACAGGCCAGAACGGCGAAACGCGGCGGGGCTGGCAGGTTATCGCAGACAGCGTAATCAGTGCGCGAACGGCGCGACCGGGC
>OICB01000787.1_pt1 | contig 15999 bp, 15 predicted proteins | sample 1581121 | NCBI WGS metagenome assembly OICB01 (sample SAMEA3882544, study PRJEB24775) | human gut metagenome | biome: human-associated habitat; feature: intestine environment; material: feces | place: Netherlands | collected 2009/2010 | reverse complement strand
CACTTTCTGTCCTTGTTATCCTTTATAGTATATTTATCATAAGAACCTCCCTCATTGACCGCATAACTTTCTAAGACTTTGGCAACTGCCTTGGCTGCCTGATTTCTTGTAATTCCGGTACACTCAATTTCAATTCCATACCCCCTTGTTTTTATTCCCTCATAATTTCCTGACAATTATTTTTCACCTTCTTTGGTTTCATTACAATAAAAAAACGGTCTGCATTTTTTTGCAAACCGTTATATATAAAAAACAAGGATACGAGTTTTCATATCCTTATTCTTTTACATTATTTAATTATTTTTCATTTCTGTGTCAATATCACGACCTCCGTACATAACTCGGATAATAGTTACAACACATTTTTCCTCATTAGGAATGTACATTACAACAAAATTATCTACGGGCATTATTCGCATACCTCGTGATTGCCACGGTTCTCTTTCATATTCTCTAAAACGCATCGGCATTTGATTTAATCCCATGATGTGTTCTTCCAATCTGTCAAGCTGTCCTGCAGCACTCTGCGGAGAAAGCAGATTATATGCAATATACTCATAAATCCCACGCAAATCCGCCTGTGCCTGTTTTGAAATGTCAATCTTATAAGTCATATACCATAATCTCTGCGAATGTCATCAAATACCTTGTCTGCTGTTTCAGTTCGTCCTGCAAGCATATCCGCATATCCTTTCTCAATCTCTGAGTCAAGTTCTTCCGCCGTTAACTTATTTATCGACACTGGTTTTGCTACTGGTAGTTTCACATCAAACGGCAGACCTCTCTGTAAAATAATCTGTTTATAAAACATATTTATAGCACCGGACACCGGTATTCCAAGTGCGCTCAAGATATTCTCTGCCTGTTCTTTCACATCCGGTTCAATTCTTGCATACAAATTTGCTGTTTTTGATGCCATAATATTAAACTCCTTCCATAAAATATTCTTTCTTATATTATAACCAATTGTACGCACAAATGCAATACAAAATCTTAAAAACTTACAAACCATAATATATAAAAAAGGATACAACGCAATTTAATCACTGTATCCCCATTTTTTTTGAGTACTCTATATAGCCAATAATTCATTGTTAGCTTGACAACTTCCCTTGACGCACAGTACAACACCGCTCCTGCATTATACAGGAGCAGTTATTGTTCTGCATAATATTAAGGAATAATTTAGAAGCTATTTAACCTTGACTTTGCGTATTTTTTTAATCCACTTGCTGTAGACCTTTTTGGTTACATTGTTTTTATCCTTGTAGGTCGCATACGCTCTTACTCGGACATAATATATCTTTTTGCTCTTTATCTTCTTATTCTTGATATTAAGCTTTGTCTTAGCCGTGAATTTCTTGAATACCGATTTTTTGAAGTTCTTCTTTGCAGATACTTCAACCTGATAGCCCTTAGCCTTTTTGACCTTTTTCCATGAAACAGTTATCTTTTTCTTTGCCTTGCTCTTTGCAGTCAGCTTTGTGATTTTAGCCTGCTTCATCAGCTTCTGAGCCGCTTTCTTGTCCTTTGCCACTGCCTCCGAGCTTCTTGTTGCCTTTGTCGAAGCTGTTGTCGGTTTAGCTGAAGGCTTAGATGACTCTTGCTTTGTCGGGTTTGGCTCGGTCGGAACAGGCTCTTTTAAATTCTTGATCGCTGTATTGATTGCATTTATCGCTGAATTCAATTCGTCTGCTGTGGATTCATCTGTCAATGCTTTTGCAGTTTCTAATAAACTTTTGAGTTTTGCATAGCTCTCTGCTGTGTATTTCTTAGAATCTATGGCTTCTGCTTTCTCTATTGCCGATTTAAGCTCGGCAACGGCAACTATTTGATCGTTATAGCTCTTTACCACGCTTCCGCCTATATTCAGAAACTCTACTTTTGTGATTCCATATACATAATCCGATGCGTTTTCCCATGCATATGTAAACGCACTAAGCTCAACACTGTCACCTTCATTTATTGCTTCAGTCAGAGTTAATTCCTCAGTCCATGTTTCACCGTTTTTGTAAGATGAGTCTTTTCCAATGAATTTTTTATATGATTCTTTTCCTCCTGCCACTGCTTTGATTTCTATTGACGCATTCGGATTGTATGAAACATCTTCCGCACAGTCGAATGTTACTCTTATCTTGACCGCTTTTGCCATATCCTTGTCTGCTGTTGTCTTAACAACAGTTGCTGGTGTTCCTTTCTTATAAACCTTTACAAACGGTTTTCCGGCAGGAACTGTCGGAAGTTCTATGCCTACCAGTCCTTTTAATGCGGTGTTCAGTTTTTCTATTGCAGCATTATATTCAGACTTCAATCCGTCATCAATGGATTTTGCTTCAGTCAATGCTGTTTCAACAGGCATCCAGCTTTCTTCTGTAAACATATCGCTTTCCAAAGCTTCTGCCTGTTCTATAAGTTTATCCAATTGTACTTTTTCTTCGCTTGCATCTGCTTTGGTCACTTTTTTCTGTGCTGCTATTAATCTGTCTTTTACACCGTCTAGCTGCTCTTGGGTATAACGGTCTGATTCATAGTACATTTTTGCAGTGACTATCACATCTGTGAAATTTTTATAATTATCATAATCGCTCTCAAGTTTACCCTCTTTGTATGCTTCGGCTTTATCAATAGCTTCTTTTAATGCTGTTTTATCTACTATCGGCTTCATATTACCTCTTGCAGTCATTAAATCTTCTAGCTCTTTATCAACTTCTTCTTGTGTTGCCGTATCACTGTTATAAACTGTTTTTGCATGAGCCAAAGCAGTTTCAAATGCCTCTACATTAGTATATGTGGTCTTATCTATTTCACCAATGAACTTTTCATATACACCTATCATATTTCCCAATTTTGTTTTATCTGTTAATTTTACATTACCTAGTGCCGATGTTAAGGCTGTGACCTCATTATCGACTTCTGTCTGTGTTGCCAAAGCATTTTCATTTACAGTTTTAGCATGAGCTATTGCTGTTTCAAGTGCTGCAACATTATTATATTTGCTCTTGTCTATTCCTGACAGGAATGTTTCCGCTTCGGTTATTTTACTTGATAAAGCGGTTTTATCAACCTTTTTTGTTGTATTTTTCAATGCATTATACAAATTTAGATATTCTCTATTTACTTCTTCCTGAGTAACAAAATTACTTTCATTAACTGTTTTAGCACTTGCTAAAGCTGCTTTCAGTTCTTCAATATTATTGTATTTAGTTTCATCCTCTACCCCTGCAATAAATGTTTCGACCTCTGTTATTTTATTTGCTAAATTTGTTTTATCTACACTAGTTATAGGTGTGTCACTCATATTTGGATCAACTACAATTTGTCCTGGCCAGTTTGCTAATTGTTCCTTAACTGTTTCATTTTTAACATATGCTATTGCGGTTGTTGGTACATTAGTGAAAACAGAAGCCGCTGGTGTTCCTGATAATTTATCAGCATAAACATACATTTTTTCTAATGATGTACAACCATAAAGTGATTGCCCAAATATTTGAAAAGATATTGGATTTTTAAAAACTATTGTTTTTAATGCAGTTGCATTTTTTAAAAACATCGTTACTATACTTGAATATGAACTTGGAAATGTTATTTTTGTAATAAAATCATTACTCTGCATAAACTTAGATTTTGTTGCATTAAGTTCGCAATTATATTTAACTCCTGTGTCAGAATTAACATATACATCTGGAATTGTGATTTCTGATGAACCTCCTAAAAGTTCTTTATAATTTTCTACAAAGCCTGTTATAACTGCTTTACCATTCTCACCTTCAGCAGTTGGTTCAGTAAAGGTATATGTAAATAAATTTTGCTGTTGATTTTCATATTCTGTTTCATTAACAGCCAAAACACTTGTTGGTATCATTGATAAGAGCATTATCAATGATACTGATAAACTAATTAATTTCTTCATTATATTTCCCTTCTTTTCATATAAAAAGCCCTCAGTTTTCACTGAGGGCTTATATAATTTAATTTGATTTTAACCTAATATCGCAGCTATTAGCATTTCACCATATTCAGTTGCAGTATTTTCAACTCTGTCAAATAGTCCAAAACCATGAATACCCGTAAATCCATTATCCCAATATGCTGTTACTATACCATGATTAGCTGCTTCCATATTAAATGTTGATAAATAATTAAACCTATAGTCAAAATTATCTTTATCAATAGCTCCATATTCACCAATAATAACAGGCATATTCAGACTACTTGCAAAAGCAGAAATCTTTTGCATTTGAGATTTTAAATAAGCAATTTCTTCTGATGATCCCCATGTTGATGTACCTTGTTCATTTAATGTAAAATCATATGGATCGTAATAGTGAACAGAAAGCATTAATCTATTTGCTGTTGTATCTGTTGGTTTTTTAAACAGACCGCTTATTGTAAGGTCTATATTTGTGTTATATCCGGGAATAAGCAAACATCTGTCTGAGTTACCGTCAACGCTTCTAACAGCGTTTACAAATGTCTGATTCAGTACATTAATGTTTTCATATGCAAGCGCTGAAGTATATCCATAGCTGTCACCTATCATTACTTCATTCATTGACTCAAAAACAAGATGTTGGTCATAATCTGCAAATGTTTCTGCTATCTGTGTCCATACTGCCGAGAACTTATTGAGCATTTCTGTTCTTTTAGTTCCCTCCGGCAATGAAATATCAATCCACTTGCCTGTTATATCCTTGCTACCGTCATGGTGCATATCCATGATTACATACAGTCCTGAATCCAAAGCATAGTCTACTACGGTTTTTATTCTGTTCATCCACGCTGTATCGATAGCATATCCACTTTCGGCACTGCCTATCTTGTCCATGAATGAAACAGGTATTCTCACGGTATCAAAACCACTAGCCTTAACAAGTTCAAACAATGATTTATTTACAGTAGGATTATTCCAAAGTGTTTCTCCGACTGTACCATTCTTTGTTGAATCAAGAGCATTTCCTAAGTTCCATGCTTTACCCATCATAGAAGTAAGCTGTGAAGCTGTTCTGTTATTTATCTCTGTAATATCAGCCGAACGGTTGTCATAGATTCTGATTTGCGTTACCGTACAATCACTGAAATACAAATTAATTGCTGTTAATGCTGTGCTTAACTCATAGGTATATACCTTTTCTCCTGTTTCAGTTACTTGAACATCTCCACCAGCAATCGTTTCATTATTCTGATTGAAAATTTTAGCCTGCACTTTACCGCTGACAGGTATTTCAGCATAATTTGCTGTTACTTCAATTGTAGGATTAAAGTATCTGTCAAACGGAAGATTTGAGATAGCTATATTCTCTGTTCCGCCGTTGACATTTACTTTATAATCACTTGAAAACATTTCAGATTCAGTTCCCATTGTCCAGTTACCTGTTATGGTTACGTCACTTGGAACTTTGTCATAGACTTTGATTTCATTAACAGTACAAGCGTCAAAACAAGCAAAGAATGAGTGTCTTGTAGGTTCTACATTAAATGAATATGTAACCGTTTGACCTGCTTCTGCTTTTTTGTACTCCAATTCTTCAACAGGCATCCATGTTTCATCTGCTGTCTGATAACCGTCTACATAATACAAGCAAGCCTGTTTATATAAATCTTCTCCGATATTATTATCGTATGTAACAGTTACATCAACAGTCGGATTCGTAAATCCGTAGCCTGAGAAACCTGATACATAAATATTATACGGATTAGCGTCAACATTTATATCGGTATCGCCTGTAACTGTCATTTCCGAAGCTGTTCCCTTAGTCCATGACCCGGTAATTGTGGCTTCTTTGCCCTGCTTATCGTTAAACTTTACATAATTAAGCTTAACTTCTCCTGAACCGAAATTATCGGTTACAAGATTAAAGCCTAAAGCCTCCTTTCCGGTGTTCAATGAATTTTCAATCTGATCAATAGTGACAATGCTTGTGTAATCCACATTTACTTCAGGATTATTAGGCTGTCCTACTGAAGTAGTTGTCCAGCCGTTCCAATCAGTATCAAATGCAATCAGACCGAATGTTGCAGAAGGCTGATCAGGTAATGTAAGATATTCATAGCCTAATTCTACAGAGCCGTAACCCTCATAATCAGTATTAAGAAATGTTTTAATAGTACTTCCTTGTGTATATGTACCGCTTAAACCTGTGTCTTTTAACGCAAGTGCTGTGTTTCCTGTACCTACTGCCATTGAAGCAGCAACAGCCGCTGCTGATAAAACTGACAGAATTTTTTTCTTGAACATTATGTCCTCCTTAACTGTCGTTGGTGGATACGTATTTTTATTGATAATATTTCCGGATAATATCACAATCTAAATAATTTAAATTATCGACTTTAGCACCCTTAACTATATTTTATTGTCAAGCTGCGAATTACAACAATAAAAGTTTTACACTTTGTTTTTTGACTGCATATAATTTTAAGTTAAAATATTATTATGAAACTTTGCTCTATTCATAAAATAAAATATTTTATGAATATAATTTTTTGTTACTTTTTATTTAAATATGTTGTAATTAATATCATTATAGCACAATTTTATTTGTTAGTAAATATGCATAATGCCAAAAGCTGTTATTGCTTTTTAGTATTTTTGCATAAAATATTTTATTATTTGGAGGAAACGGGATGTTTAATTTTATCGGTACTAGAAACAGAAAGAAGCTTACGCTTATAGAAATCAGCGAATTATGGCTTGAATCAAAAAAGTTTAGTGTGAAATTATCTACTTACTGCAATTACAAGCAAAAACTTGAGGACTACATATACCCCCAGCTTGGCAGTTTAAAGTACTCTGAAATTTCCCAAACTCAATTAAATGACTTTATTGATTATCTTTTAGTCTCAGGCAGAAAAGACGGTAATGGCGGTCTTTCTAAAGGAACAGTTAAAGATATTATAACCTTAATGAAATCAATTTCTAAATTTGCACATACCGAGTATAATTTAAAGAATATCTGTGTCAATCTAAATATTTCTAAAGTAAAAAAAACGAAATTCAAATTTTATCAGGCAGCGAAAGAAAAAAGCTTGAAACATATTTGCTCAGTAATTTAAACCTGCCCAATCTATGCATCTTATTATGCCTTTACACCGGATTAAGGGTAGGGGAAATCTGCGGTCTCAAATGGGAAGATATAGACATAAAAAACGGATGCCTATTTGTAGCCAGAACTGTTGAAAGAATATCATTAGGAAATGGTAAAACAATGATAGTAATAGAACCTCCTAAAACAGAATCTTCAATCAGAAAAGTATATATACCTCTTTTTATTGTTGCTTTGCTGAAAAAGTATAAGGATAACTCCGATAAATATATTCTTTCGGGAAAATCAAAACCGACTGAACCGAGAGCATTACAATACAGATTCAAAAGAATTCTCAGCAAAACTAAAATCAGAGAGTTATCTTTTCATTCTTTAAGGCACACATATGCTACATTATGCATTGAAAAAGGTATGGATATTAAAACTTTAAGCGAACTTTTAGGTCATGCAGATGTAAAAATAACGCTTAACACATATGTACATTCTTCGGATAGTCTGAAGAAAAAATATGTTAAGCGTTTAGCCGGATAAACCCGTAAATACGGCTTTTTACATACTTTTATATGTTCATAAAATATTTCATTTTATGAACACCAAGGCATATATCTCAGTGATATATGTCTTTTTTAATTTTACCTTATTTTCGAATTAAGCACAATATATTGTATCTGAAATCAAAATATTTTATATTATTAACAAAATGCAGAGGATCATTCTATTTTGGCTTTTACCTCAACTTCTCCTTTAAAAATTATCAGCAGTTCTTCTTTTGAGAGCACTTTCACGCATTCAATCAGCTTGCGGATTATGATATTATCAAATATTTCAAGCTTAAACTTCTCTTGTTCTATCATCTCCATTGCCGAATCTATTTTATTTTGAGTATCAGCCGATATCTTTGCTTTTTGCTTTAGTTCTTTTAATCTTTCATTTATCGACTGTTCTTCATTAAAAATCTTGGCGAATTCAGAATCCAGCTTGTCCTCATCACATCCGCCCGAAGCTATCAATCCTACTAGATTGTTCCTTGCTTTATTTAATTCCCTTAATCTGTTTTCAAGATTTAATATCTCCTGCTGTCCTTGACATTCAAGTACCGAACCGATATTCGCTTTCAGTATTTTTGCAATTTCATCTCGACAGCCCAAATACTCATTTACCGCCCTCAAAATTGCCTTATGCAGTTTTTCTTCTTTCATTGTCGGAGAATCCGTGCAGTATTTTGTTCCGTGTTCCAAACGGCTTATACATCTCCATACTACCTGCTTTTTACCCCTCGCTGCCCATGTGGTTCTTCGGTACGGTGTCCCGCAGTTTCCGCATATCAGCAGTTCCGAAAGGGCATATTTGCTTGTGTATTTACCCTGCTCGGTTAAAGTTTTATCTGATATCTTCCTTTTGCTCGTTCTTCTTGTAAGTTCCTGCTGTACTCTATTGTATGTATCACGGTCTATTATCGGCTCATGATGGTTTGTTACCAGATACATCGGTCTTTCTCCGTTGTTTTTCTTGACTTTTTTACTTATGCAGTCCACTCTGAATGTTTTTTGTAAAAGTGCGTCACCGACATATTTTTCATTTCTGAGTATGGAGCTTATTATTTCCCTATGCCATTCTGTTTTACCGTGTGCAGTTCTCCTTTCTAACAATGTGAGCCTTTTGGCTATATCCGTCATACTGTATCCGTCAAGAAACAATTCATATATCATTCTTACCGTTTCCGCTTCTTCGGGGACTATTTCCGGCTTGCCGTCAGCTCCTCTCCTGTAGCCTAATAGGTGCTTATATTGAAACGACACCTTGCCCTCCGCAAACGCTTTCTGCTTACCCCATGATACATTCTGGCTTATGGATTCTGATTCTGCCTGTGCAAAACTTCCGTAAAGGGCTATCATAAATTCCGAAGTCATTGTTAAAGTATTTATATTCTCCTTTTCAAACAACACTCCTATTCCCAAGTCCTTTAATTGTCTTACATATTCAAGACAATCTACAGTATTTCGGGCAAATCTTGATATCGATTTGGTTATCACAAGATCGATTTTCTGTTTTTTGCACATCCGTATCATTTTCAGAAACTCAGGTCTTTTCTTTGCCTGAGTTCCGGATATGCCCTCGTCAGCAAAAATTCCTGCCAGGGTCCATTCTTTTTTCCGATTTATAAGGTCAGTATAGTACGCTATCTGAACATTATAACTGTTCTGCTGTTCCTCCTGTTCGGTTGATACCCTGCAATAAGCCGCTACACGAAGCTGCTTATACTTATTTGTCTTTTCAATCGGTTTAACAACCGCAGGAATGATTTTAACATTCGGCGTTGTCTGAATCATCTTTATCAGTCCTTTCGGTAATATTTTTTATTGTTACACCATTTATAAATTCTATCTCTATGGTATAAAAATGACCTATCAAAATCCTTGATACACAGGACTTTAACAGGTCATAATTTATTGTGTTCAATTGTTCTCTATCTGAAAGCAGTTCTTTCAGATACTCTGTTTTCTGAGGACTTTCATCATAAGTGCAGCAGTCGTATTTCAATTCTGCAAGTCTGAGAATCTCTGCTTTTACTTTTTCTGAATCTATTTCCGGATTATCCATTAATCTGTTTATCTCATTTTGCTGACATTTTACTTTAATGTTTGGTGTGTAAGCACTTATCTCCGAATCTGTATCCAGTAAGTCGGGATTAGCAATAACGGCATTTAAAATATGCAGCAATATATCTTTTATCATATTATCTGTCAGCCGATAATTAAACCTTGAACATTCGGAATTTCTGCAGTCCCATTTATCAGTCTGAGTATTACCTCCGAATCTTGATAGTCTGTGTCCGCACTCGGTACAGTATGACAGACTTCGTATTATCTTCAGTTCTTCGCTTATTTCATTTACTGATGTTGCTTTGCTTTTTTTCCTAGCATTTGCATGGTAAAATGTTTCACTGTCAATCAATACAGGATAACCGTCTTTTCCGAGATACTTTTCATTATCCAGAATTCGTTTAACCATATTTTTATTCCAGTCAAATGTAATTCCGTTGTATGAAATATTAAGAATACTCATATGTCCTGCAATCTCAGATAATGAACTGCCTTGTAAATATGCAGTAAATATTTCTCTGACCGCCTGATTTTCAACCGGATCGGGCATTATTTCACCCTTGCACATTACATATCCGAACGGTATGGTTCTGTTCTTCTTCATAAGTCTCTCCCCTTTTTATTTACTCAACAATACCACAAAACCTTACTTTTATCTATCACCAAAGGCAATAAAAAAGCGCCTTGTGTTTTGGGCACAAAGCGCAATTTATGTATCTTCAAAAATTTTTGGATAATCTGTTCTGCCGTCAACTATATGATAAACATAAACTGTATTTTCTATAATTCTGTAAAAGCACAAATAATTTCCGCAAATGAGTTTACGGTATCTATCTAATGCGATAATTTTATCCGTACATTCTATACCCAATAACGGATTTCTTTTCAAATTTTCCAAAGAGTCAAGAAGCTTTTCGGTTATTTTTTGTGCTGAATCAGGTCCGACTAGAATCAAATGTCTATCTGCAATGGCTTCAAGCTCTGCCCAAGCAGGAGCAAGCAATTTTAATTCATAATCAGCCATTGGCAAATTTCTCCTTTAATTTTTGCCTTGCTTCTTCAATTGACATCGTTGGTTCTCCTAAAATTCTGCTCTGTTCTGCTGCATCAAGCTTTGCTTTAAGACGTATAAGTTCTTCTCGTTTTTCAAAAGCGTCAATACTCATTACTACAATATCACCCTCTCCATTCTTAGTTATGTAAATAGGTTCTTGTTTTTCATGCGCTAAGTTTGAAATACTTAAATAATCATTTCTTAATGTTGTTGAAGATTTAATAATCATAAAAACACCTCCGTATTATTCTACGATTATTATATCAAAATTACACAATAATATCAATAGTTTTTTGCTATATTCTCTCTGTAAATTTCAAACCGCCGTACAAATTAAATTCAAACTCTGTCTGATTCTTTACTATAATTTTTTCAATTAAGCTTTCAAACATTACATCGTCAAATTCTGTCATAAGGTCAGTTCCGTTTTCTATTATTGATGCAATCTCTTTTATCTGCTCTATCATCTCATCTTCATCATCACACCTAACAATTTTTCTGACTTCACGGTTTAATTTTTCTATCTTTGCATTTATTTCCGTAACCTGTTCTATATACTTGCTTTCATCGAGAAATCCCTTCGTTTTAAGTCTTGCAAGTACATGAGTTTGTTCCTTTAACTGTGCAATTTCCTTATTAATTTCTATGTACTGCTTGTTACCGCCGTATTTCTTATTCTTCAGTTCTTGAAGCTGTGCGAGCATTGGATTAAATATTACACTGTAATTTGCTTTCAGTTTATTGTACATTGCCGTAAATGCTGTATAAAATACCTGTTCCGGTATCTGCTTTATTTGGCAGTTTTCTGCATTGTAATAATGCTCACGGCATATCCAATATGATTTTTCATTTTTAAACCTTCTCTTAAATAATGAACCGCATTCTCCGCAATAAACTTTTTTACTTAGCGGATAGTTATTTATTAAATTCTTATTCGAATGCTTTCTTTGCTCTATAAGCTCCTGTACCTTTTCAAATTCTTCTTTTGTTATTATTGCTTCATGCGTATTATTTATATAATACTTCTCAAGCTCTCCTTTATTTCTAACTTTTTTATATGGCATTGAAGTATTATAATTCTTCTGCCACAGGCTGTCGCCTATGTACTTTTCATTGGTTAAAATATATTGGATCGATGTCGGAAACCATTTTGTTTCTTTGTCATTCTTTATAACTTTACTCTCATTCAGTTCTCTGCATATCGAATCATAACCCATTCCGCTTAAAAACATTTTATATATGCTTTTAACTATTTCTGCTTCCCTCTTGTTTATTATTAAATTTCCTTCATATAAGTCATATCCTAATGGTGCTGAATGGAACTTAACTGTTCCGTTTTTCATTTTACTCCTTATGCTCCAACGTACATTTTTTGAAATCGATGATGATTCCTCCTGAGCCAAACCTCCCATTATAGTTACCATTATCTCATCTGTTATATTTACAGTATCTATATTTTCCTTTTCAAACATAACAGAAATGCCTAACAATTTAAGTTCTCTTAATACGCTCAGACAGTCTTTTGTGTTTCTTGCAAATCTGCTTATTGATTTTACTATGATCCTATCTATCTTACCTCTGCGGCAATCCTTCAGCATTCTTTGAAATTCTTCTCGCTTGTCCATTCGGGTTCCGGTTATTCCCTCATCGGCATACACGAAAACCAATCTTTCGGTTTCACTGTCAGCTAAAAAATTTTTATAATACCTCATCTGTGCCATTAATGAATTTTGCTGATCCTCTGAATCTGTACTCACCCTGCAGTAGGCAGCAATACGAATTTTATCTTCCTGCTCCTCAATCCTTATCGGATTGATCACCGTTATATTTGAATTCATTTTTTACTCCTTTTTTATTTTTTCATACAACACATTACCATATTTAAACCATTATATCCAGTTGATTATGTACTGAATTTACACCTCTAAAACTGTGCAAAACTGACTAAAGCATTCCTGCTTATTCATCTCATCCAATCTTTTAAATTGTTCTTCTGTCAAAACTCCGTTTTCAAGCATTTTTTCAGCTGTCTGCCTGAGCATATAATAGGCATACTCAGCTTGTCCGTATTTACACATAGTCTTTTCCCTCCGTACATTTATATCTTGAACAAAATATTTTGCTTGACTCTTTATTTGCTCACACACATTTTTTACACTTTTCTGTATTTACTAAATGTTGTTCATTAAGTCTTAAAAATTCATATCTGATTTTATCCCAATCATTCTTGTCTTTCAAATTATCACACTCCTATTTTTATATAACTCAAACACAGGAGATTCCTGTGCTTGAGTTATATCCGCACCATGCTTATTTTGATTTTCATTTAAAGAAACAAGTTCACAGTGCGGTATAACATTGATCGTTTTGCCTCTATCTGATTTCTCAGATAATAATTCGTGATATTTATTCTCAATACCCGTCACGGCGGAACATCGGAAACGATGAACAGCTTATTCATCTCATGGAACTCTCATCCCTCTATGGTTCTCATAGAGCCGCCCTCATTGCTTGATTCCGATTTCACTCGGCGCTGTGACTGGACGGAAGTATCATTATCCTCCTGCGTTTCATCGCCGTTCCGAAAAGCTGTTCCGGATTTTGAAGCTTCATATTTACCGCAAGCGTATGGCTTCTTTGGCTGACGATTTTTAGACCGCCCGCAAGATTAACGTATTCCCGATGCTGTTATTCAATTTTCAAGTTACCTTTTGAAAGAGACTTATTCTCCCTTACACTTGTATAGGGGTATTTGCAAGGGTTTTGATACCCCTAAAATTTTTGGTTTTTTATAAGTTTGTTAAGTTTGCACAAAATCTTCTTTTTCTTTTTGTTGATATTTTTCTGACTAATGGCATATATCTCCGAACACTCACGCTCTGTTTTGTTTTCAAAATATATCAGCGATATCAGCTGCAATTCATCCTTGCTGAGTTTTTTCATCGCTTTACAAAGCATTTGCAAATCAGTATTTAATTCAACAATTTCTTCAGTATCAGCTTTCGTATTCATTAGTTCTTTAAAATTTTCTACAGCGTCATCAATGTTTCCAAGAAGCGCTGAAAACTGTATCTGATGCTTAAAGAACGATTCATCGTTATCCTTGATGTTCCAGCCTGTTCTCATATATGCTGTGTATACTTCTTCAGATACTTCAACATTTTCGTATTTACCGTTAGCTGTATTTCTAACGCTGATTATGTATTTATTCATCCTTTCACCTCCGATCTGATATTTTTTAATCAGACCTAAGGCTACGGATATTCGGCAATATAGCATTGCCACTTAAAAACAGGCATAAAAAAGCTCCATCCCGCCTTTAAAGCGGAACAGAGTTATTTAAAAAAATAAGGAGTTAACAATGCTTTAAAAGCTTGTTACTCCTTTTATTATATTGCTTTTTTTACTTGCTTTTTGTAGATTTGTGTTTCTTTTTAGTTTTTTATATATTTTAATCGTTTACCAGCTATTTTTATTATTTACCCTTGAATTATGTATAAAAAAATGGAGCAGACAAGCTATAAAGCTTGTTTGCTCCATAAAAAATCATTTTGTACTATATCGTTCATTTAATTTGATTATTTCTTCTTCTATACATTTCCATTCAAAACTCGAATAACTTACATCATATTCTGGTACGTATTCAGGGTTATGATAAATAACATCGACATTACCTAAATAAATAAGCGATTTCGGAATGATTCGTTTAGAAGTATTAATAAGTTTCCCACGATAATCATATATAATTTCTGGTTCTTTTTTACCTAAACCCATTTTTAAACACTCAATATTTTTAATATCATCAATCGATGGCAAAGTCATATCCTTTGTTATTCGAAAATAAACTATAGGAACAACATGCCCTGGATGCCATATCCCTTCATCAACCTTTTGTATAAGCAGATACCTTCCGTAATACCCTTTTTCTTTAGCTATTTCACTTTCAAAACGATACGCAAATACATCTCCTATTTTCCATTCACATTTATATAGCCTGTATTTATAAACTTTCTTTTCAGAAGGTTGTGGCGATAATAATTTTTCTTTAAGTTTCTGCAAAACATCCTGCCGCTTTTTCAACAACTGCTTTCCTTCTACTTCCCATCTTTCCAGTCCTTCCCCTGTATCTATTATTCTTATTGCGGCTTCCTTCAGTTTTTCTGATAACCTCCCAACACGCCATGCCGTGTCAGCCAAAGCAAGAACTACAACCGGTCCGTCATCACTATCGGCTAATTCATCACCGAAATAAGATACTACAGCAGCTTCGGCTTCATCTGCACTCATCTCTTCTCTCAGACAGTTCATATAATATTCTTTTACATCACACGCTACATCGTCTGAAAATAATCCGGGTCCCCATGCGCCCATAAATATCAACCTCCTACATATGTTTCTCCATTCAGATAATGTATAGCAATATCTGAATAATAGTCATATTTTTCTTTATTTTTAGGATTTACACCATTTATTTGATTATTTGCCTTATTTTCCTTATTAAGTGTCCTATATGTTTCAATATAATATTGTTCCAATCCCCTAGATTCATCATAACTTAATCCCTCATGTATTGGCACTAACTCTAATTCTGATCTAGAAAAATTTCTTTTATGCCTTCGAATTGTTGCATTTTTATCACCTGTTCTACCGATATATTGTACACTTTTATCATGTCTATCAACTAATTTATATACAGTATATCCGTATTCTTTCTTTTGGGTAACCGTTTTAGTTTTTGTTATTACATCAGTTGTTGAAGCAGATTTAGCAGCACTTTGAGCATAAATTTCTGCAATAGTCATAGAACCTACCCAAGGTGCAAGATAAGGATTTTCACAAGTTGAAAATGTAGAAAATTTCTTATGAGTTTCAGTCATTTCTGAAGAACTTTTTAAAGGATCAAAATTATGTGTTTTAGCGTACTTAGAAGTCACATTTCCTAAATACATTGCTGAACCTAGTAACAATGCATAAGGAGCTGCTGCACCTACACATGCTGTTAAAGTAGCTCCTGCAACTGTCATGCATGATGCCATATTCTTTATAGTTTCTGCAAAAGTATCTACACCTTGCACTACCTCGGCAGCACTATGACCTGACGGATCACTATAATAAACCGGATTATTTGCACAATAAGTATATAAATTTAAACTAAGAGGATCTTCATTTTTTCCTGTGACAGAATCCCTACTCATAAATCTGCCAATATCCGGATCATAATATCTCGCCCTAAGGTAAACGGTTGCAGTTTCCTTGTCAAAGTATTCACCGCAGTAACGGAATGCATTTGTATCATTTTCAT
>OICB01000781.1_pt1 | contig 16134 bp, 6 predicted proteins | sample 1581121 | NCBI WGS metagenome assembly OICB01 (sample SAMEA3882544, study PRJEB24775) | human gut metagenome | biome: human-associated habitat; feature: intestine environment; material: feces | place: Netherlands | collected 2009/2010 | reverse complement strand
GGCAAGTTAAAGTCAGGACAGGAGAAAAATTCAGACGGTGTTTCATTACAGGGAACAACTGTGAAAATATTTTTTCCTAAGGATATAACCATAAAAGAGGGTAGTTACATAGTAGTGAAAAGTGAAAATAAAACAACGGAACTTAAAAATACTGGAGCTACAGCAGAGTTTCAAACTCATTGTGAGGTTGTAGCTGAATATGTTAAGGAGTGGGCATAGTGGTTAATGAAATTATAAAGACAATGGGTAAGCAGTTGGGAAAGAAATTTCCTGACTGCAAGATTTTTGCTGATGAAGTACCACAGGGGTTTAAAGAACCTTGTTTTCAGTTGGAGTGTACAGAAATAAAGAATAGCCTCTATCTGGGAAAAAGGTATAAATCTGAAAATACATTTGAAGTAAGGTACTATGGAAATGGTGGAAGAATGGATAGCAATGATGTTGTTATGGCATTGTTTCAACTGTTTTCTACACTTGAAATGGAAGATGGACCTATTATGGGTACTAATATGACAATGGAGAAAAATGATGACAATATTTGCTTTACAGTAAGTTATAACTGTTTCTTCATATATGATGAAGAAAAGCCAATTATGAATAAATACGATTTTACAATAGAGGAGGAAGTAATTTGAAAAACAGACTTTTAGAAATGGGTATTGATGAAGAAAGCTGCAATAAAATTTTGGAAATGTTTAATAAAAGTATTGAAGAAAAGGACAGGGAAATTGCAGACATTAAATTAAATTATGAAATTGAAAATGTGCTTAATTCCTATAGTGTTAAAACAAATAAGGCTGTTAAGGCTCTACTAAATATGGAAGAAATTAAATTTGATGAAAATGGCAAATTAACTGGCATTAAGGAACAGCTTGACAATTTAAAGGGCAACAAGGATACAGAGTATCTTTTTAATAAGCAGGAGTTTAAGGGAACTGTACCAGCTGACAGTTACGAAAATATTCCCAATGTAGAGGATATGAACTATACACAGCTTTGTGCCTATATGGAGAAAAACGGTAGTTTATAGGAGGTATTTATATGGAAGAAAAATTTGCAGTAGAAGAAATTAAAAAGTCAAAGAAGTATTGCAAATACATTGATATTTTGGGTGTTGTGCTTGATGAAAACGAGGAATACACCCTTGAAGAAGTAGATAAGGCAATAAATGACTTTTTGGAAAGTGAGGTGTAGTCTATGGCACTAGGTGGGGGAACATTTGTAACACAGAATAAGACAATTCCTGGGGCTTATATTAACTTTGTAACAACAGCTACAGGGGCAACAGTTTTTGGAGAAAGAGGTGTAGTAGCCTTAGGGGATAGCTTTAACTGGGGTTCTAATAATATTTTTGAAGTAACGGCTGAGGATTTTTATAAAAACAGTATGGCGTTGTTTGGCTATGATGCTTTAGATGGAAAAATGATTGGCATTAGAGATGTGTTCAAAAATGCTAAAAAAATATATGTTGGAAGAATAAATGGAAATAATGCAAAAAAGGCAAGCTGTACTTTTGGGGAGGCCAAATATACAGGTACAAGAGGTAATGACATTAAAATTGCTGTTTATTCAGACCCTGATGACAGCAGTTACAAAAATGTATATGTATATGTAGGAACAACTGTTGTAGATACTCAGAGGGTAAAGACTATGGCAGAATTAAAAGATAATAACTTTGTTGTATGGAAAAGAAATGCAACACTTACAAATACAGCAAGTACGCCAATGACAGGTGGCAATAACGGTTCTACAACTGGGCAGACAGTAGAAAAGTTTTTGGAAAGTATTGAAAATTACAGTTTTAATGCTCTTACTGTAATTTCGGATAATGAAAGCATTAGTCAACTTGTGGCAGAGTACACAAAGAGAATGAGAGATACTGTAGGCAAGAAGTTTCAGGCAGTAATACATAACTACTTTGCTGATTATGAGGGTGTAATAAATATTGACCCTTACGCAGTGTCTGACGAAGATTATTTTCTGGCTTATTGGGTAGCTGGTGCAGTTGCAGGTTGTGAGATAAATGAAAGTCTTACAAATAAGGTATATGACGGAGAAATTGAAATAGACAGCCTTTATACTCAAAGCCAGCTTGAAAACAAGATTAAGTCGGGAGAATTTGTATTTCACAGAGTGGGGGACAAAATTAGGGTTTTAAAGGACATTAACTCTTTTGTAAGTGTGACTACAGAAAAGGGCAAAATGTTTCAGAATAATCAGACAGTAAGAATATGTGACCAAATAGCTAGTGATGTAGCTGTACTTTTTGAAGAATACTATATGGGCAAAGTGCCTAATGATACTTCCGGCAGAAATTCCCTTTGGTCTGACTTAGTAAAGTACCACGAAAAACTTGTAAATATAAGGGCATTAGATGAATTTGACGAGGAGGCTATTTCTGTAGAAATGGGCGAAAGCAAAAACAGCGTTGTTATTTATGAAAAGATATGCCCAGTAAACTCAATGGAACAGCTTTATATGAAAGTTACATTGGAATAAAGGAGGTTAAGGTATGAGTGTAATTATGAATGTAAGGGACACATTAAGTGCCAAAATGGCAGAATGTTATGTTACAATAGAAAACAATAGATATAACTTTATGCAGGCAATAAACTTAACAGCTAAAGTGGAGAAAACAAAAATTCAAGTACCTATATTGGGCAAAACAGGCAGAGGAAATAGGTCTACAGGCTGGATAGGAAAGGGAAGTGCAAAGTTTCACTACAACACAAGTATTTTTCGTAGACTATTAAAGGAATACAAAAACACAGGTCAGGATATATATTTTGATATTCAGGTGGTAAACGAGGACCCGTCAAGTGATGTAGGCAGACAGTCAGTAATACTTATTGACTGTAACATTGACGGAGGAGTGCTTGCAAAGTTTGATGCTGAGGGAGAATATTTAGAGGAAGATATGGATTTTACATTTGAAGATTTCAAAATTGTAGAAGAATTTAATAAAATTGACGGAATGTAAACCAAATAAAAAGTCGATGTACTATAGAGTATGTCGGCTTTTTTAATGCTGACAGGTATTTACAAGATAGTTAAAATTCTAATTAATGTTGTAAGTTTTTGATAAAAAGGAAATTTGTGCATTTTGTACAAAAGGCTATTAATATAAACATTGATATTAAGGATAAAAATTATCAAATTAATATAAAATTTAGAAGATTTAGGCTTAAATAGTGGGGTCACACCTATATTTAGTTATAAAAAGGAAATATGGTAAATATGTATCAAAAAGTTTCTATAAATAAATATTAGAATTGTAAAAACTGGTGCTTTTTAGTGGGTTTGAATATTGCTTTTTAGGCGAAATTTAGATATAATGATATTGACTACGAGTATGTATGTTCGAAAAAGGTGCTTTTGACTGGATAGACTGAGGTGCAACGGTTTGTTTAAGTGAGGAGGGCTGTTTTTTTGTCTTGTATTCGTAGGGACACTCGAGTCCAAGGTGTCAACTTTATATAAAGGAGGAATTTTTTTGAAAAAGCGATTATTAGCTATGGCATTAGCTACAACGATGCTTGTTACATCATTTAATGTAGTTTATGCTCAAGACGCAGAAGCAACAACAGAAACACCAGTTGTTGAAACTCAAGAAACTGCACCAGCTGATACTGTTGCTACTGGTGGTGCTGCAAGCGGCGATGACGCGGAAACACCATCTAATAAATATGGTATCGTTGATGGCGAAACTTGGCCAACAACTTCTCCATGGAAAGCTACAGTTTTCGGTAGTGTAGGTTCACAGGAAAGAATTGATAACTACGGTAATACTGAAAGTCCATTATACAAAAACGGTGTTATGCCTTACGATGTTAAGGAAAATGGTGACAGCGTTCAGGTAAGAATGGGTATACCAGATTACAATGACCCATCAAAGGCTGTTGATAGTCAGGGTAAGATTAGTTCTGACCAGGATGGTATTGTAATGTACTATCAGCAGTTAAAAGCAGATGACGATTTTACAATTTCTGCTACTGCACATGTAAATGGTATTAACAATGCAAACAATCAGGTTTCTTTCGGTGCTACAGTAAGAGATAAGGTATTTGTAAACGACGGTAACACTACAGATTCTATTACTCTTGGTGATTATGTTACAGCAGGTCCTATTGAAATGCTTAAAACAGTAAAGGGCGATGCTCTTCCAGGTGATATGAGTTTTGCATACACAAGAAAAGCTGGTGCACTTTCTGACAAGCAGACTACTACACTTACATCTGTACCACAGCCAGGCGATGATATTCCTGTAAGTATCAAGAAGTCTGGTACTAACTATACAGTTACATTTGGTACAGAATCAGCAGTAATTGATGGTTCTGGACTTTCAATGACTGATGATATTTATGTTGGTTTCTTTGCATCAAGATGTGCTGATATTACATATAACAATGTAAAGGTTAGTAAAGTTGGCGAAGCTGTTGAAGCTGGTGAAATGACTATCGGCGGTAACGGTTTCAACGGTAACGATGACCCATCATCAGCTAACTATGCAAGCAACTACAACAAACTTGAAAAGACTAGCGATTCAGCTTTCAAGGTATCTGTAGATGCAGCTTCAGCTGGTAAGGCTATTGGTAAGTTATCTAACTCTGAAGATTCTTACACTTACTATGCGTCTGAAATTTCAAAGGATGACGACTTTGTAATGACAGGTAAGATGAAGCTTGGTATGGGTACTACTGTTAACCCTAAGGAACAGGGCGGTTCTGGTCTTATTGTATTTGATAGCAAGTACAGAAAAGACGCTTCAGGTGTCGCAACTGATGTAGCTAATGGTGTAGCTGATGGTAATTCAGTTATGGCTGGTGCTATGGTTCCTGTTAAGCCAGCAAATGGCGAAAAGGGTGCAGCTTACCTTTGTGCAAGAGTTTCTAACGACAAGGGTAACAAGATTAAGTTTAGTGAAGAGTCTATTGGTACTAACCAGCAGGATTATGCAGATGAATTCACTTATACTTTAAGAAAGAGCGGTACAAGCCTTTCAATCACTATTAATGGTAGCAAGCAGGTTATTGATGTTTCTGACCTCTTTGCTAAGTCTGAAAAGCTTTATGTAGGTTACTTCGCAGCAAGAGATGCTTATGTTGATGTAACTGACCATAAGTTATCAGTTGGTAGCTCAAAGGTTGCAAGTATTGAATTAAATTCTTTACCAAACAAGACTGACTACTATGTAGGTGAAACATTTGACTCTACAGGTTTAGCTTTAAAGGTTGTTTACGAAAACGGTACTACTGATATTATCGATAGCTTAGATGATATTACATTAACTGGTTTCGAAGATACAACAGGTGGTAAGAATACATTTACATCTGTTGGTGAAAAGGAAATTAAGGCTTCTATAGGTTCTGCTTCTGTTACATTTAATGTAAATGTAAGAGGTAAGAAGGTAACAGACCTTAAATTAGACTATCTTCCAGTAAGAACTGACTTCCTTGTAGATACTGCATTTGACTCTAACGGTCTTACTCCAGTTGCTACATTCGAAGACGGTACTACAAAGACTTTAACAACTAAGAACTATAAGCTCTATGTAAATGGTAAGGAATTACCAGAAGGCACAGAACTCAAGTCTGATTTAGTTGGTAAGCAGACTGTTACAGTAATGTACACAGATGCTGATACAACTATTGACCCTAACAATGTTGGTGCAACTTACGACATCAATGTAAAGAATGCTAAGTTAGAGAGCATCAGAGTTGGTGTTATTCCTGATAAGACAAACTTCGTTCAGGGCGAAAGCTTTGATGATTCAGGTCTTATAATTGAAGGTAAGTATGTTCTTGAAGATGGTACTACAGTATACCGTACTCTTGACAAGAGCCTTTACACTTACTCAGGTTATGACCTTACTCAGGTAGGTAACCAGAAGGTTACTGTTACTTATAAGAATGACCCTAGTGTTACTGTAAGCTATGACATTCTTGTAACAACTGTTAAGATTGTTTACCCACAGGTTGAATCATATCCATTACTTACTTATATGGTAGGCGATACTTTCAACCCAACTGGATTAAAGTTAAATGTTCTTTACAACACAGGTAAGACTCAGAACATTGATACAATTGTAGACGGTAAGACTGTTTACTACTTATTCGATGGTTCTAACTACTATGATTCAGAAGGCAATGCTGTAGAAGAAGCAGTTGCTAAGGCTGCAACTTACTACATCGACTTAAGCCAGTTTAGTACAGCTTCAGAAGGTACAGGTAAGGTTTACATCAACGTAAATACTTTAGGTGTTAATTCATCTATCGAACTTGTAACTACTACAACTGCTAAGAAGGATTACGTTTGGAAGGGTATGTTATTCGGTGCATCTTCAATGGGTGTATCAGGTAACCCAGATAGTAAATCTTCTCAGGTTATCTTAACAGATAATGAAGGTAACCAGTTTGTAAACGATTCTAAGAACAAAGAATTCGGTTCAATCAACATGACAGGCGGTAAGCTTGACAATGTAAGTTCTGTAAGATTAAATTCTTGGACACAGTCTGGTAAGCAGTCTGGTGACCAGGATGGTAAGGCTTACTTCTATACATTAGTAGATGCTAAGAAGAACTTTAAGTTATCTGCTGATGTAACAGTAAACAGATACATTGCTGACCCTGCTGACCCAGCTGATGATGCTAGAATCAGAGCAAAGATGGCTTCAGCAGGTGTTGACTATACAACAGCTCTTGATATGCTTCGTACAGGTCAGGAAATGTTCGGTCTTGAAGCAAGAGATGTTATCCCATTTGCTGGTGGTATTGATGCAGATGGTAACTACACAGGTGGTCTTGGTAACCATATGACTACTGACCCAACAAAGGCTATGAAGGATGACGACGGTACTCCTGTTGATATCTATGAAGCTTATATTGAAAATAAGACTGTAACTGATAAGAACAAGGATACATATGCTGTTTCTTACACAGATGTTGAAAATACTTTCGCATCTAATATCGTAGTTGCAGGTGCTACTACAGACTCTACATATCCAACAGATACAAAGAGTTCTACATACTACACTAAGAGTCAGATGAACAGAATTAACATCCTTATCAGAACTGGCGTAGTTGCTACTGATGGTGGTGGTGAAAGAGTTGGTATCAAGGATACTACTGATACTGTTCCTGTAAAGGGTGATAAGTACAACATCACATTACAGAAGATTAATGAAGGTTATATGATTACTACATATGATTATCAGACTGGTCAGACTCAGACTGAATATGATTCACTTAGTAATCTTAACTTAAATTCATTATTAGATACTCAGAACGATACTTATATGACAGTAGGTTTATCTGCTTGTCGTTGGGCTGATGCTACATTCGAAAATATCGAACTTCACGAAATCGACCCTAACACAGATAAGGTAACTATTCCTGCTGATGAAAAGGAATATTCACCAAAGCTTACTATGATTTCTAGTAACTACTCTACTACTGTTGACTATATGTTAAGCTTCAAGGCTAACAACCCTCACGGTGGTCAGATTGATGTATCTCAGAATGGTAACATTATCATTCAGGACGGTGCTGTATCTAAGAAGACTTCTATTTACAACACTACACTTGTACCTGATTCTGTAAATGAATTTACTATCGTTTACAAGCCAAGTACAGCTGATAACTGTGTATCTTTTGAACCAGTTGTAACAAGATTTAATGTAACTCAGAAGAGCAATATTAAGGACTTTAACACATTATATGTAGCTCCAGACGGTGCTGTAGATGGTGACGGTACTAGAGAAAATCCTCTTGACCTTGAATCAGCTATTGGTATGTCTAAGTTTGGTACTACTATTGTAATGCTTGATGGTACATACAACATCAAGAATACAGAAGCTGCTAAGATTGAAATTGGCGAATCACTTTCTGGTAAGGCTGACGGTAGAAAGACTATTAAGGCTGACGAAGGTGCTCACCCAGTTCTTGACCTTGAAGGCAAGTACGAAGGTTTCTCTGTATCAGGTAGCTACTGGACATTTGATGGTATTGAAGTAAAGAATGCTATGGGTAACGGTAAGGCATTCTACCTCGGTGGTCACTACGATGAAGTTAAGAACTGTACTTTCCATGATAATGGTGAATTAGGTTTCCAGATTTCTCGTTTAATTGCTACAGAAGTATCTGTAAGCGAATGGCCAAGCAACAACCTTGTATTAAACTGTGAATCTTACAACAACAACGACCCATCTAAGAACAATGCCGATGGTTTCGCTTGTAAGTTAACAGCAGGTTACAACAATGTATTCTCTGGTTGTTCATCTCACCACAACCTCGATGATGGTTGGGATTGTTATACTAAGCTTGCAACAGGTGCTATCGGTCCTGTTCAGGTTGAAAATTGTGTAGCTTATAGAAATGGTTACCAGTTAAATGACGATGCTTCAGAAACTGACTGGGGCAACGGTGCTGGTTGTAACGGTTTCAAGATGGGTGGCGAAAACATCCATGTTGCTCACTACTTAAAGGATTGTATCTCTTGGGGTAACAAGAGAAGTGGTGTAGACTCTAACTACAACCCAGGTTTCAAGATGAGAAATGTTATTTCTTACAACAACGAAGGTCCTAACATTAAGCTTTACTCTGGTACTGGTAACATTATGAAGGATGAAAACGGCAGCCAGACAGATGCTAATAAGAAGCCTTATAAGTTCGACTACGATATGAAGGGCGTTGTTTCTTGTGCAGACCCAGCTAAGGGTGCTATTAACTTCGACCAGATTGGTAGTGTTTGGACTGACCAGGGCGAACCTGATACTACATACGGTAACCTCAGCAAGACTCCTATCGTAAGTGAAAATAACTACATCACTTACTACAACGGCGAACAGGGTAAGAACTCTAATGATGAATATGTAAATCCAGAAAACTTCTTCGAAAGTATTGACCCATATTCTTCTATTGATGAAAATATGCATTATACTAGAAGAGCTGACGGTTCATTCAACTGGGGTCCATTCCTTGCAAGAAAGGTTGCTTATGTTCACGACGCAGGCGACGAAGTTGTTTACCCAGATGTAGCAGAAAAGACAACAGCTACAACTGTTACTACTACTACAACTGAAACAACTACAGAAGCTACAACTTCTAAGACAGAAACTACTACTAAGAAGACTTCAAGTGGTGGCGGTTCAGGTGCTGTAATCAATAGTGGTGCTAAGGTAACTACTACTGAAGCTACAACAGTTGACGAAACTGCTACAGAAGTAACTACTGGTGAAGCTACAGAAGCTACAACTTCTAATGCTGCATTCGCTGTTAACCCACCTAAGGCTGACGGTGCTGATGTAACATTCAAGGATGTTCCTGCAACTCACTGGGCAAATGATGCAGTTTCTACACTTGCTAAGGCAGGCGTTGTTAATGGTTTAAGTGCTGATACATTCGGTACTGCTACTAACAGCAAGAGAGGCGACTTCGTAGTAATGCTCGTTAGAGCTCTTGGTATTGACTCTACTTCAACAGCTAACTTCAGCGATGTAGATTCTAGCAAGTACTACGCAAAGGCTATTGCTACAGCTAAGGCTTACGGTATTGTAAACGGCTACAATGACAACACATTCAAGCCAGAAAATTACATTACAAGACAGGATATGATGGTTATGGTTGCTAACGCTCTTAATGCTATGGGCGTTGAACTTGATACTGATGTAGCTTGCCTTGATAACTTCAGCGATACAGTAGGTATTGCAAACTATGCAAGAACTTCTGTTGCTGCACTTGTAAATGCTGGTATTGTTAAGGGTTCTGACAACAAGATTGAACCTGTTAAGAACATTACAAGAGCTGAAATGGCTCAGCTTGTTAAGGGCGTTTATGATAAGGCTTTAACTATTGCAGAATAATCTGTTATTACAATTCGTATATCGGATTTGATAAAGAGGGTGCTGACTTATGTCAGCACTCTTTTTTTAGTGAATCGGAAAGATAAATCCGATGGCTTGTTTACAAGCCATAAGTTAACGAAGTTAACTTGTTCTGACCAATAGATAAATTTAAGGGGCTTTAACTATAGAAACATATATAATAGGAAGAAACTCGTTTTTGTGAATAAAATTTATACATTTTTAACATAGAGTTAATATATATTTTTGGAGTTAAATTTAAGTACGGTTTATTACACTTTATTTTTTGTGTATTTTTACAAGTAAACAGGGTTTTTCAGGAGATTATAGAATATGGAATGTTACATTTATATTACACAAATTCAGTAAATAAACTAGATACGGGGTATGTGGTGCTAAATATAGAAAATATCTCATTAAACTGGATATTTTGTGGAAAATATATAAAAATGTTAAAAGAATAGCCTTATTATACAAGTTTTGTTGTGGAAAATGAATAAAAATATACAAAATAATTATGTAGCAAAACAAGTTTCCTAAAAAAATTTACATTTTTTGTGCAAAAAGAATGAAAGAATTTTTAAAATAAAATTGACTTTTATATTAAAAGCAAGTATAATTCTACTTGAATAGATACTTTATAGGAGAAGATATGCACATTCTCTACATGGGGTATTTTCAAAATTTATAAAGGAGGAATAAAAATTGAAAAAATCTTTCAAGAAAATTGTAAGTGCTGTACTTGCAGCGAGTATGACTCTTACAAGCGTAATGGTTGTCAATGTTGCACCTGTTACGGCAGCTGAGGCTTTTTCAGGTAAGGCTACTATCAATGCTGAAACAGTTAAAACGCTTTTCGCATCAGGCTTAACTGATGGTAATGAACTTGGTTCAGGCGTTTCTATTGTTAATGGCGGTTCAGCTTTCACTTACAAGGCTAACAACTTAAAGTTTACTGATGGTTCAGCTTACTCAACTGAATTCCAGATTGGTAACGGTAACGAAAAGTTAAGCCAGACACTTAAAGCTGGCGATGACCTTGGTGGTGCTGTTGAAAAGGGTCTCAAGATTGAAGCTGCTAAGGCAGGTACAATTAAAATTTATGCAGGTTTAGGTTCTTCTGGCGTTATGGAAGCTCCTCTTTGCCTCGTTGATGCAACAACAAACAAGGTTGTTGATGCACAGTCACTTATTAATACAGGTGATGCTAAGTCAAAGGTTTATAACACTCCTACATTTACAGTTCCTGCAGCAGGTACTTACTACCTTGTTCAGAACGGTAAGGTTTCAAGTGTAAATCTTGCAGTAATCGAGCTTGACTTAAACGGTGGTTCTGCTCCAACAACAGAAACTACTACAGTAGCTCCAACTACTACAACAGTAACAACTACTGAAACAACAACAGAAACTACAACTGTAGCTCCAACTACTACAACAGAAACTACTACTGAAGTTTCTACAGAAGCTGTAACAGCTAAGGTTGTTGTAGATAAGGCAACAGTTAAGGTTGGCGAAACAGTAAATGCTAATGTTGCTCTTGTTGGTAACAAGGGTTTCAATAACTATACAGCTTTCGTAGAATTTGACCCAACAATTGTTGAACCGGTTGATGCAATTAACGGTACAATTACTAAGGAAGTTGCAGGCGTTACATATACAGCATCTGATGCAGCTGCTCTCAAGGGTCAGTTTGCAAATGTTCCAGCTGTAGGTAACACAGACTTTACTGGTGCTGACGGTGCTAAGACACAGGCTCAGTTAGGTAAGGTTAAGTATGCTTATGTTGTTCCACAGCAGATGGTTAACGGCACAGCATTACAGGAATTTAACACAGACGGTAACCTCTTTGGTATTTCATTCAAGGCTATCAAGGCTGGCGATGCTAACATCAAGGTTACATTCGTAGGTAACCAGCTCTCAACAGTATCTAGCGATGCAACTATTGCAAAGACAGCTACTGTAGAAACAGTTGACGCTGCAGTTAAGGTTGAAGAAGGTTCAACTCCAGCTCCAGTTGACGGTTTCAAGGGTCAGGCTACTATTGATTCTAATGCTATTAACGCTTCTGGCGTAACATCTCTCAAGGGTGGAGATTCACTTCTTGATGATGGTGGTAAGAACTATGTTCAGATTAAGTTAGCAGCAGGTGCTTCTGCATTCACATTCAAGTCAAATATTACTAACTTTACAGATGGTAAGTCATTTGACGCAGAATTTAAGAAGTTCCAGGTTGGTAAGGGTAACGAACTTATCCCTGCAGACCTTACAGTTGGTTCTGATGTAACAGCTGACGTAGAAAAGGGTATCTCTATGAAGTTAGGTGGCAGTGGTACAGTTACAATCCACGCTGGTTTAGGTTCTTCAGATGCAATGTCAGTTCCTGTTTACCTCATCAACACAACTACTAACAAGGTTGTTTCTATCTCTAACATTGATAGAGATGCAGCAACAGCAAACTTATTCTCAGTTTGTACACTTAGCGTTCCTGAAGCTGGCGAATATGTTGTAGTTCAGCCAGGTAAGGGTTCTAGCTTAAATATTTGTACTATCGACCTTAACATCGCAGGAGGTTCAGGTTCTGATGATACAACAACTACTACAGAAGTAACAACTACTACTGAAACTACTACAGAAACAACAACAACAACTGAAACTACTGAAACAACTACTTTAGGTGCTGATGGTGGTCTTGGCTTCCTTGCTGATAAGACAGTTAAGACTGGTGACACAGAAGTTACTCTTGACTTTGGTGCTAAGAGCATCAACACAGCTATGAGTGCTTTCACTGGTTTCATCGTTTACGATGCAAGCAAGGTAGAAATGGTTTCTGCTGAAGGTAATAATACTGGTATCGTTAATATGATTAACGAACAGATTGCTTATGCTCCAAGTGCTTCTAACCCAGATTATCCTGGTGCTAACGGCACATTAACTACAGCTCAGCTTGGTAAGATGAAGGTTGCTTACATCTACAGCGATGGTTCTGCAATTTCTTCAATCGGTACTCCTGATGCTACACTTGCAAGCGTTAAGTTCACTCTTAAGAATGTAAACGCTGGCGATGTAATTCCTGTTCAGTTCGTTTCAACTGAATCAGATGGTAGCGTTGCTTACACAGTTGATGGTAAGCTTGCTACAGTTGGCTTAAATGCTAACATTATTGTAGCTGGTGGTTCTACAGAATCTACAACAGAAACAACAACAGTTTCTACAACAGAAACTACTACAGCAGCTCCAGTAGTTCCTACTACAGAAACTACAACTGCTCCAACAACTACTACTACAACTGAAGCTAGCTCTGAAACTACTACTAAGAGAACATCTTCTGGTGGTGGCGGCGGCGGTGGTGGCGGCGCTTCTGTAAAGAAGACAACTGCAGCTACTACTGAAGTAACAGAAGAAACAACTTCTAAGGTTGTTGAAGGTAGCACAGAAGCTACTACTAACCAGATTGTTATTAGTGACAACGGTGAAGTTAAGATTGTAACTCCAGACGGTACAGAAGTTAAGGTTAACGTACCTAAGGATGTTGTAAATAGTGATGTAAACTTCTCTGACTTAGGTAACTATGGTTGGGCTAAGGATTACATCAACAAGTTAGCTGAACTTGGTATTGTAACTGGTACTGAAGACGGTATCTACTCTCCAGAACTTGGTTGCAAGAGAGGCGACTTCGCTATCCTCATTAACAGAACTCTTGGTTTACAGGTAACTCCAACTAAGAACTTCAGCGATAACGAAGAAGGTAAGTACTACTATAACGATGTAAGAATGGGCTACACAGCTGGTATTTTAAGTGGTTATGGTGACAATACTTACAAGCCTGAAAAGTATTGTAACAGAGATGAAATGTTCGTTCTCGTAGCTAAGACTCTTGAATACTTAGGCGTAGATGTAACAAGCACTCCAACTTCTGTAAACAACAAGTACAATGATGTTGCAGATGTAGCTTGGTGGTCAGCTCCTTACCTTGCATTCCTTACTCAGGAAGGTATCGTAACTGGTAGCTCAAACGGTAATGTTGAACCTAAGAAGAACATTAATAGAGCTGAAATGGCTGTTATGATGTACAAGGATTACGAATTCGTTAAGGATTATGTTGATGGCCTTGTAAAGGATGCAGCTACTACAACTACTGAAGAAACAACTGAAGAAACTACAGTAGATGAATCAGCTTCTACAACTGAAACAACAACTGCAGAAACTACTGCTGAAACTACTACAGTTGCAGAGTAATTGATGTATATACAAAAAAGGCGTTGACTTTTGTCAGCGTCTTTTTTTGTGCCTATAACAGGAAAAAATTGTTTGGTATATAAAATGGTATAAATAACAAAAAATCTGAGGTTTACACATAATTTGCAAAGATAATAATTATTAATTAAATAAGAAAAATTTAGAATTACTTATAATCTTTCACAAAAAAGAACTTAATAATTTGTTAAGAAATTGGAAAGGTTGTATAAATTTTTTGAATTGTTTAAAATCTACAATAAATTATTGATTTTAAAATTGGTTATGGTATAATATTACTAGATAGTGTAATTTAGGTGAGGAAAGACTATTTATAATTACACAATTCTGTGCTGAAAAGCACAAATAAAAAGGAGGTTTTCCAATGAAAAAACACACGAAAGTTGTTTTGAGCAGAATTGTTGCCTCAGCTTTAGTAGTTGGTGCAATGTTTTCTAATGTAATTGCTGACCCAGCATTAGATACTGCTCCTGCAGCAGTTGAAGAAGTTGCTGACTCCGTTGTTACTCCAGGTGGTGTATCTGTTGGTAATGGCGACGAAGCTACAGAAGAAACTACTGTAGTGGAAGATGTAACAGAGGAAACTACTGCTAATACAGCAGTAAATGCTCCAGAAACTGCTGAAGTCGGTGTGGATTACACATTTGACTTTAGAGATGGTAGTATTGTTCCTGCTGACACATCTTACAATGGTAATGCAGAGATAAAGTATGGTATCTTGGACATTCAGCCAGGTACTCAGAATGGCTTTGGATACAATGGTGCAGACCATGGTTCAATTTTCAAGGCAGGCAACACAATAGCTATTGAAGTTGCAGGTCCTGTTACATTGTCTATTGGTGGTTGCCAGTATTCAAAGGGTGATATTACAGTTACAAACAGTGACGGTACATACAGCGAAACAAGAGCTGCTGCTACTGCTAACTGTTTAGGACATGGTGATGATAGCACAATTGATTTTGCATATACAGGTGGTGCATCTGTACTTACAATCAATTTCTCAGCTACTACTTATGTTCCTGTAATCAATATTTTTGCTTCTCAGGACGGGTCAGAAGTTTCAACTCCTGAAGTAAACAGAATTTATAACTTTGATTTTACAAAGGACACAATGACAGCAGCTGGTACATACGGCTTTATGACTATTAATGAAGATTCACTTGCTGCTAACTTTAATGGTGCACAGCATGGTGTTGAATTTAAAGACGGTAATACTTTCACTTTCCCTGTAAGTGGTAATACAATCTTTAAGTTCGGTGGTTGCCAGTATTCAGCTGGTTCATTTACAGCAACAGCATCTGATGCAAATGGCAAGTTTGTTGAAAACCCAGTTAAGGGTCAGACTTCAGCTTGTTATCATCAGGACGGCACAACAGCTGACATTACATATGTTGGTGGTGCTGGTACAGTAACTATTGCAGTTACTGGTGGCAAGATGTATGTTCCTAATATTACAGTTGTTCCTGCTCGTTACGACATTGATGTTGTTCCTTACGAACAGAAGACAGCAACAGTAAATGTAAACGGAACTACTCTTACAGTTGTTACAGGTGCTACAATTACAGACAACGCTACAGTTACAGTAAGTAAGGGCGAAGTTGTAAATGCTGGTGCTGAAAGTGCAAAGGTAAAGATTTCTTTAGGTAAGCAGACACTTAGTGATGCTATGCTTACAGAGGCAACTGGTTGTTCAGCAAAGGTTGTTGACGGTAGCGTTGTTCTTACATTTGATAAGCCAGAGGCTAAGCCTTACACTTATACAATCAATGTAGCTGATACAGATGCAACAGTTGACCCACAGCCAGGTGATATGTTCAACTATCAGTTTACTGATAAGAATGTACTTCCTCAGGATACATCAGTTAAGTATTCTACATTCTCAACTGATGACGGTATTGTAACATTTACTTCTCCTACAGAAACATTTGCTTTCCACGATGGTTCTCATGGTGCTAACCTTGGTGTAGGCGATAGTATTTCATTTAAGGTAGCTGGTAATGCAATTATTACTTTCGCTACTT
>OICB01000773.1_pt1 | contig 16257 bp, 12 predicted proteins | sample 1581121 | NCBI WGS metagenome assembly OICB01 (sample SAMEA3882544, study PRJEB24775) | human gut metagenome | biome: human-associated habitat; feature: intestine environment; material: feces | place: Netherlands | collected 2009/2010 | reverse complement strand
ATTTTTAGCCCAACACGTATAAATTTTCTACTTTTTCTATAAATTTCTGCAATAACAGAAATAAACTGTCTAGGATAGTCAATGACAGCTTGAAGGTCCTCTATTTGATTATCTGTCAAATAGTTGTTTTTGCTATATGCCCCCAAAATATCCTCCATATTTAGGTAGTTAAGTCCTTTATTATGGGCATAAAAAGCATTTTTGCGTTTATACCTGTTTATAAAAAATGCCAAATCCCAAAGAGGCGAGCCAACTGTCATATAATCCCAATCAATAATAGAAATTCTGCCATAGTTAAATAGAATATTACCCTCTTTTAATCTATTGTGTATAAAGGATTTTTCAAGGGTACTTTTTTGTAATCTTTCAACAGCCTTTTCAGCCTTGCTATAATACTTGTCATAGACTTTCAGTACAGTCATATCCCAATCTTTTAAAGTCTTTGTATTGGATATTGCTTTTCTACACTTTGCCATAGTAGTAAGCCCCTTTTCCATTTCATCTAAGGGATGAGGCTTTAAAATAGATGCGGCTCTTACCATTGGTTGGCTGTCTATTCGGCTCAAGGCATACTGCATACTACCTATGGTTTCAATAGCTTTTACAACTTGAGCATTATTAAGGAAGTCCAGTTCGTTGGCTCCCTTAAAAGGCGAAAGGATATACACATCACTATCTCTCTCTACATAAGGTAATCCACTTTTTGCCGGTAAATATCTGTCAAAAGCCCTAAAACCTTTTGTCCATAATTGTTCCTTTAATCTGTAAATTTCCATTATTCTGTTGGTATTGACCCTTGCCTTGCAAATGCTGTAAGTGCCCTTGTCAGTATGAACAATATAAAAATATTTGCAACGCACTATATTCTTAGGGCATATTCCAAAATCATAGACAGCAGAATATATTTCGGGATACATATTGTCACTTCCTTAAATAATATTTATCCCTTAATATTATGACAAATACAATAAAAAAAGAACCTATCAAATGATAGGCTCTCATAAAAACGATTTTATGTTGACTTGTATTTTATAAAGTGTTATTATCAAGTCACAGGAGGGAGCAACATCTGTTGTTACCCCTTAACATTTCGTTATTAAAATAACTGCCAAGGTTTGCAGTACTGGGGCAGTTATTTTTATACTAAAAAAGAGCCTTTTCCGGCTCTTGACTTATATATCCCAAAGTGTTATTATTAAAACACAAGAGGGAGCAACCTCAGTTGTTACCCCTTACTCAAAAATTGTTGCAAAATAACTGCCACAGATTTCCGGTCGGGGCAGTTATTTTTTTATGTAATAAACTATCAATAGTAACAGTAATAAAACTATTTCTAAGTCCTGCATACATACTCCCCCTTTCATACATTTTAAATTCATAACACTTATTTCATAAGCATCACACCTTTTAAACATATAAAAGACTGGGGTATAACTGCTGAAGTCCCTCTTGCTTTGGGAATTATATCATACTTTTACCTTTTTCTCAACAAAAAAGAACCTATCAAATGATAGGCTCTCTAAATTAGTCTAAATTTATATCTGTAGCATCGCCACTAAGCATTTTGTCAGCTTCCTCTACTGTAATTGGCACAACAGAGAATGGGTGTGTAATACTTGCAGTCTTTGTTTCGCCGTCCCACTTAATACCAACAAATTCTACACTTTCGATAGCTCTTAAAGGCAACATAAATCTGCCCTCAATAATCTGCTGAGGTACTTCTGTTTCTATTTTCTTATCATTGTATGTAAAATAGTTTTCTCCTGCTGTAAACTTTAAAACATCACTACCCTTTTTGAGAGTAGCAGTCTTTGTTTCAGCATCATATTCAGCAGTATATCCCATTTTTTCAAACACGCCACGAACAGGCACAAGAGTTCTATTATCTACAATAACGCCCTTTTGTTCTACTGGGGTTTTATCCACAACAACATTTACCTCTGTTGCTGCAAAAGCATTTACACTAAGAGCCATAACAGCCATAAAAACAGCCAATAACTTTTTCATATTATACCTCCTAATTTATCTTTCCGATTCAATATTAATATAAGAAAAGAGCCTAAATAAATTAGGCTCTTTATTAAAGTTTCATCAAAATTCAATTTATTAGAATTCGATAGATGTATACTTGTTTGTAGTGTTGAACTTAGTAAGGTTTACACCTGCACTTGTAGAAACTACATTTTCGCTATCAAAGGAAGCGATTTTAATTTCTGGTTTTTCGTACTTTTTCATTATCAATCTACCTCCTTATATTATTTAGCTATTGTACCATCAACTGTAGTGTAGCTAGTTACTGTACCGTCCATAGTAAGGTTGATTGAACCAATCTTCTTGTCAGTAGAAGTAGTTGCACCAGCTTCATCAGCAGTAGTAGTTGCATAAATATCAACATCAATAGCATTAGTTGCACCAGTTGCAGAGTTAACTCTTACTGGGAATTCATAAGTTGTAGTACCATCAGCATGTACACAAGCTGTAATTTCCTGCTTAGTAGAACCTACCTGAGCATATAAGCCCTGTACCCAGTTACCTGCTGGAAGTGCATCAGCATCAAGAACAACCTTGAAAGCACCCTGAGTAGCGTTAATCTTTGCTGGGGCAGCCTTAAGAGCATGGTCTTCCATGTTACCATCAATATCACTGAAAGAAATAACTTCACTAGATGAACCAGTAAGTGCTGTATTTAATTCATCAGCAGTAACGTCCTTTGTTACTGAACAAACGATATATGCTTCTGGATCGTCAGTAGTGCTAATAGTTAATGCATTAGCCCAAACGGCTCTTACACATCTAACGCCATCCTTAACATAGTTAGGATTAATTGTCCAAGAACCTGGATATGTCTTCTTACGACCAGCCTTGTAAATATTCTTTACAACAACATCTGTACCGTCATCTTCAGTAATGATTTCACCTAAACTTTCAAGATTAGCATACTGGTCATCTGAAAGGTCAGTATCAGCATAACCGATACTTAAAACATCTGTAAAGTTTACATCAAATGTAAGTGAATCAATACCACCTGTTGATGAAAATACATCTACAGGAATAGCGAGAACATCACCAGCTGTTAAAGTATCTGTAACTTCTTCGCCTGTTGCTAAATTAATAGGTGTGCGAACTGCAAAGCCATTATCTGCTGCTGAAACAACAGATGAGCAAGTTGCTACTGTAGCAGCTGCCAAGCACACACTTAAAACTCTCTTTAATTTCATACTTCTATATCTCCTCTACAAATAAACAATTATTACTCTTCTACTGGGAATGTAGAAATAAGACCGGCTACATACTTAGCAATTAAAGTTGCATCCTTTGCCTCTATACTACTATTGCCATCTACATCAGCTGCCTTTATCTGAGTGTCTGTAAAAGTAGTTAAACCGGCTACATACTTAGAAACTAAAGTTACATCCTTTGCTTCAATTGCACCATTAGCATCTACATCACCATAAACAACCTTTGTAGCTGTATCAACAGTTACAGTACCAGCAGCAGCTTCGATTGTACTTTTATCAGCTAAAGCTGAATCAGAATTAGCTACCTGAGCAACAGCAACTTTTACATCAGTAGAACCAGTAGCATTTGCATTAACTGTAAAATCTACAGTTGCAAGAGTACTTGCTTCAGTTACATTAACAGGTGAAGCTGCAGCCCAACCTATAAGAACTTCATCATTGCCTGTTTCATTATCTTTTAAATCAGCTGTAAGCACGCCACTATTAAAGCTGTCACCAACAGTTGCATAAGTGTTGTCGCCTACTTCGTCAGTTCCCTTTACCACTGGTGTGAGCACAGATGAATCATAGCTAATAGCTATAGCATAGGCGTTCACATCTGTAGATGTTTCTCCAGCACTTGGAGCAACAGTAATAGGTACTGATACTACATTACCTGCTGTAGCATTTTCACTACCTGCTGTAAATGTAGCGGCATTAGCACAAACACAAGAGCCAATAACCATAGTAGAAGCTAATACAGAGCATAATAAACTTCTGAATTTCATAATTAACCTCCTTCTTTTATAATAGAAACATTTTCCTCACCTTTAGAAAAAATTTCCTTTATAAAAGTATACCCTTTTCTTATTAAAATTGCAAGGGTTTATACAATTTTTTTGTGAATATTTTGTGTATTCATTTATTCTTGCTATAAACCCTCGCCCAAATCAACTAATTTTGCTATAAAATCTTATTACTTAACAGTAACCTTGTATAATAATGAGTTATAATCTGGAGTTACTGTAATTGTACCCTTGCCAGTTGCAACAAGTTCGAAAGCTGTTGTTGCAGTCTTTCTGCCACCAAGGTTAGCATCTGCTGGAGTAATATCTGTTACAGTACCACTTTCGTCAGTAAATGTAGCCTTAATTACACCCTTGTTTGCTGCGTTGTTGTTAGCAGCGATGAATACGCTTGCTGTTAAAGCATCAGCAACATCAATAGTAATTGAACTATCAGCTGCTACATTTACAGTCTTTGTAAATACAGTACCATTAGCACTTTCTGCTGCGAAAGCTGTGTAACTACTGCTGTTTGTTGCAGTTGTAAGCTTACCACCATTTAACCAAGTTGGTACGCTATCGTTTTCAGCTGACCAGCTGTCACCACTTACAGCAAATGCCTTGTCAGCTGGTGCTGTAGTAGTAGTTTCTGTTGTATCGTCAGCCTTTGTAGTTGTTGTAACTGTTGTAGCCTCTGTTGAAGTTTCAGTTGTTGTAGTTGTAACAGTTGTTGCATCTGCTTTCTGGTCTGCTAATGCTACATCAGTACCAATTAAGTAGAAGTTAATACCACTCTTACCTGATACTAAGTAGTATGTACCTGCACTTGGAATTGCAATTGTGTACTTAGCAAATGTTGTACCTGATACTGTTACTGTACCTACTGTTGCACCTTCTGCATTAAGTAAGTTTACTGGTCTGTCTTCCTTGTTACTACCACTCATTGCATAGAAGATTACATTACCTGCACCAGTTGTTGTGAATGAGATTGCTCTCTTATCAACTGCACCAGTACCGTTTGTCTTTAATCTCTGAGTAAATTCATAACCATCTAAGCTCTTGCTGTTTGCTTCAATTGTTAACTTGTTTGTTGCATCTGCAATAAGCTTGAACTGACCACTTACTGTGTTAGCTGTAATATCGCCAGCTGTTAAATCACTTGCATTGATTGTTGCTACGATGTCGCCTGCTGGAGTTACTGTTGTTGTTTCTGTAGTAGCTTCAGTAGTAGTTGTTGTAGCTTCTGTTGTTGTAGTAGCCTTTGTTGTTGTTTCTGTAGTAGTTTCTGTTGTTGTAGTAGCCTTTGTTGTTGCTTCTGCAGAAACCTGTTCAAGAGTACCTGTTACTGTAATTGTACCAATGTTTACAGAAGAATTAAGACTACCGCTTGTAGATTTATCACTTGAATCAACATTTACACCCTTAATTGTGTAAGTACCTGCTACAAGTGAAGTAGCACTTAAATTGTTCTTAGCACCATTCTTATTTTCAACATTTAAAGTTGCAACTGTAGCTCCATTTGAGTTAACAATCGCTACCTGTCTAGCATATGCACCTGAAGAAATAGCATTTGTTAATGCAACTGTACCATCAGAAGTAAGTTTGAACTGAACTGTCTTAGAACCACTAATCTGAACTGAACCACTTGAATTCTTAACGCCAGTCTTTGCAAGGAACATATTTTCTGTACCAACATTTGTGTCTGCTGTAAGAGCAGTGCCAGAAGTAGCATTAATATCAGTACCTGTCAATGTATAAGTCTTAGTTTCAGGTGTAGATGGCTTAGAAGTGTTACCCTTGTGGTTTAATACCCAAGTAGCATCAAGTGCATTGATTACACCGTCGCCATTTGCATCTGCTGCAGCTTCATCATAGAATGTTTCGTCCTTGATACCCTGAATAAACTTCAAGATAAGGGCTGCATCCTTTTCATTAATCTTACCGTCTTTGTTTACATCACCCTTAGCAGAGTAATCAACAGTAGTTGCTTCTGTAGTAGAATCTGTTTCAGTAGTAGTTGTTTCTGTTGAAGTTTCAACTGAACCACCGTTTGCTGTAACTGTTACTGTACCATTAGAAGTAGTGTAGTTTGCAACTGCAAGGTTAGCACCCTTTAATGTATTTACAGTAATTGCAACAGGAGTTGCACCTTCCTTGTTTGCTGTAAATGTTACTTTTACAAGAACTGTACCGTCTGCGTTAATTGTATCAGCAGGGTTGATACCAGCAATTCTTACTGAACCGTCAGTAATGTTGCTGTTAATTGTAGCCATGCTGTCATTGATTATGTCGCCGTTTTCAACCTTAGTAGCTGTAAGAGCAGCTGCATCATAAGTTAATGTAATGTTGAAGTCTGCTAAATCAGTCATACCTGTCAACTTAACAGGAACTGTAACAGCAGAACCATTCTTAACCATTGCATTGCCAACAACAACATTTACACCATCAACTGGAGCAGCTGTTGTAGCTTCTGTTGTTTCCTTAGTTGTAGCTTCTGTATCCTTTGTAGTTGTTTCCTTAGTTGTAGCTTCTGTAGTTGTTTCAGTTGTTGTAGTAACTGTTGTGTCACCACCATCAACTGCATAGCTCATTACATAAACATAAACATTAGTTGTACCCTTAGTAATTGTATGAGTACCAGCTGTTAAATCAAATACATTAAGACCATCAACTACATCTTGTTCTTCGCCATCAATCTTGATAGTTCTTGAACCAGCTGCACTTAATACTAACTTTAATGCACCATCTGCTGGGGCATTAACTGTAATGTTAGTAGATGATTCCATCTTAATACCACTATTATAAGTTACACCGTTATAAGTATACTTATTTGTTGTATCATTACCACTAATATTGAAGATGTTAGAATTTGCAGCAGCAACATCGTTACCACTTGCATCTACACCATCATCATGCCATACATAACCGTCATCAACAACAGGTGCTGATGTAGTAGTTTCTGTAGTACCATCATCACCAGTATTAGCCTTTGTTGTAGCTTCTGTTGTAGTTTCTGTTACTGTTGGAGCATTAGGGTCATTAGCAACAATCTTTAAGTTTTCAAGGTAACCATCCTTCTGAGTGTTACCAGACTTAATTACATAAACACCTGCTGGAATGTTAGAAACAGTAGCTGTCTTACCACCAGCAACATAGAGTTTAAGTTCGCCATAAGCATCGTAAAGTTCGATACCGTAAGCACTTGATGAGCCTGCTGTAAATGTAACATCAGCAGCTTTATTTACCTTAAAGATAACACCGTTATCTCTAATCTTCATAGTTGTTGCAGTATTAGTAATTTTAGCAGCAGGAGTAACTAAAGCATTGCTTATATTATACTGTGAATTAGCTGCTAAATTAGTTTCACTAGTCTTTGTTGTCCAGTAATTTGCATTACTTGGAGTAGTAAAGTTAACTTCATATGGAAGAGTTAAAGCATCTGGATTTTCAGATACAATAGGCTCTGGAGTAGGTTCCATATTGATTTCAGATGCAGTCTTCATAACACCTGCAAGGTTAAGACAGTCTGCCTTTGCCTGAATAGGTGAAGTAGCTGTATATTCATACATATCGCTACCAGTTTCAAAACCTGCATAAGGGTTGCCACTGCTGTCGCTTACCTTATCAGTCTTGTTTTTAACCTGCTGTGCAGCATTTGCACCGTTACAACCTGCAAAGCTATCATTATAAGACTTAACAGTTGCAGAACCTTCTTTTGCTGAGTCTACAGGGTTCTTACAAGCACCGAAGTAGTTACCTTCAGAGAAAATGTAAGCATGAGCTCTTGGAGAAATAGCATAAGAAGTAGCACCGTCAAAGTATGTATTGTAAATGTGGATGTTAGCCTGTCTTGATAATGGCTGTCTTGATTCAACCTTTTCGTACCAGTTGTGATGAAGTGAAGCATCATACTGAATACTAGAACTTGAAGAACCAATAAGGTTTGTCTTATGGTTGTTTATATAATGGTTATAAGCCATTGTGTAACCATAGCCACGCTTCCAGTCACAAGAACCATCACCTTCTGCCTTATCTGATTCGGCAGGGTTCTTACAGAAACCTTGATGGAATGTATTGTTATGTACCCAACTAAACTTAATTGGTGCATAACCGTTGCTTTCGAACCATTCCTTAGTCTGTGGAGATGAAGAAATAGCACAAGTACCTTCAAGACCGATAGCATCTTCAGGAGTATTTGTGAAGTTAAGGTTTCTGAATTCAAAGCTCTGACTTGTATAACCTGTCTGGCTGATAATCTGAATACCCCAACCATCAAGAGTTGCGTCATCACCAATACCTTCAATTGTTACATTTGATGACTTGTATACTCTAATCATCATACCGTTATCGCCCTTAGTACCACCGTTTGTAGTAGTATTGTAGCCAGTAAGACCCTTGATATTTTCTGCTGGTGGGTTATTGCTTGTGTTAGAGTCACCACCTCTAACTGTACCAACAAATCTTACATCAAGAGGGATACCTTCTGCTCTTAGCTGCTGAACAATATCAATCTTGCCACCACCAGTTACACCGTTGGCATCTTCTGACTTGTAGTTAAGGATATTACCAATACCAGCTGGATACTGGCTACCAGTGTAACCAGGAAGCTGTACTGTATTCTTGTTTTCTTCTGTTACATAAACAACAACAGCATTAGACTTTAATGTACCGTCATCATTGTATGCACCAATACCAGTTACGCCTTCCTTATGAGCATCATAGTGAGCGTAACCACTTCTATCATATTCATATACCTTAATGTTTTCCTTAGTGATTGTACCACTATTTGTTGTAACAGTTAAGTTATATGTACCTGCCTTTAAACCAGGAATATCTAATCTTACATTAGAACCGTCCTGTCTTACAAGGTAAGTTAAATCATCGCCAGTAAGTGAACCACTTGCTGTACCACTATAGCTAACGCCTGTAACATCACTCTTATTACCAGACCATTCAGCATAAAGTGTTTCAAACCAACCACCTGCAGTACTAAAAGATGTAGCTGCAAAAGTGTTTATAGGCATAGCAGTAAAGCTTGTTGCAAGCATAGCTGCTGCAAGTACGCTACTGATAGCTTTCTTAAAACATTTTATCATGTTTTTATTTCCTCCTTTTAAATTTAGAAGTATCTCCCCTGCCATAGGCAGGAGAGGAAAAAGTTTCACGACTTATGTCGAATTATAAAGACTTGATTAAGCCATTTAAGAACTGGCTAATCTTGTAAGCATCGTCAACATCAACAGTCTTGTCACCTGTTACATCGGCGTTTGTAGCATTTGTTACAGCTGAAATCTTGCCAACTGCAAAATCCATAATCATTGTAACATCAGCTGCGTCAACTTTACCGCTATCATCAGCATCACCCTTGATTACTGTAGGTGTACTACCGTTTGGAGTGTATGCAATGTAGAAGATGTAGTTTGAACCACTACCCTTAGTGATTGAGTAAGACTGAGAACCGTCTAAGCTAATTGTTGCAACACCATCAGAACCTATTGTAATTGCCTTATCGTTTAATTCAATAGTACCACTATACTGAGGGTTAGTAACAATTGTTAATGTACCAGCAACACCATCTGGGTCGAAGTTAACAGCTGTCTTAGATTCCATCTTTAATGCCTTAGTAAGTGTTAAGCCATTGTAGTTTACAGAACCATAGCTAGATGTTAATGTACCAGTAATAGTATAGAAAGAACTGCTAGTACCGTTTAATGTAAAGTTATGAACCTGAGCACCTTCAACTGGAGCAGTAGTTGTACCTTCTGTTGAAGATTCCTGACTGTTAGTTGTAGTTTCAGTTGAACCATCTTTGTTTGTAGTTGTTTCTGTTGTAGCACTTGTAGTTGGGTCAGTAGCACCTGTACCGTTACCACCAATAGACTGAATAGTAGTCTTGTAGTTTACAACAGCAGTTTTAAGAGCTGTAATTACAGAGTAGTTTTCATCTTCAGTAGAATTATCAAATGTCCACTTGAAGTCACCACCGTTTACACGACCAGCATAAGTTGTAACCTTTGCAGGTACATCAGCTGGGTCATCAACCTGTGCATCTGATACATTGATACCAAAGTTAGCATCTGTATCGAAGTTGTTGTAAGTAGTGCCACCCTTTTCAGTTGTTTCGCTTGAAGGAACCTGTGCAGTTCTGCTAGTTACTTCATAAGCATCATAGCCTGTTGAAGCTGGGCTATTCTGAGTATAGTAGCTGAATACTCTGTTTTCATTTACCATTTTGTTGTTGTATGCCTTAATGATACCACCGTTTTCACCAGAGAATGTACCCTGACCTAAAGCATCAGAACCCTGACCAGAACTCATCATTGGCTTAGAAACATTTCTGAAGTAGTTTGCTTCAACGAAAGCAGAAGCACCCATTGTTACACCAACACCATACTTTGCATTACCATCAAAGTAGTTGTTGTAAATATGTACAGACATTGTTCTGATTCTTGGATGTCTTGAATCAGAGTGGTCGAACCAGTTGTGGTGATATGTAATTAATGAAGAAGTTACTTCACTCTTCATACCACAAAGTGATGACTTACCATTATCAAAGAAATGGTTGTAAGAAATTGTTACATAAGTTGACTTACCCTTAACATCTACAGTACCATCACCCTTTGCCTGGTCAGCGTCGCCACCAGTCTGACCATAGAATAAATCAAGGTTATGAACCCATACATTACAGTTGCCTGTATCAAGAGAAACTGAGTCATCTAAACAAGCCATAACTGCAAAATTTCTTAATTCAAGGTTACCAGCATTTCTGATAAGCATACCGAAACCATGGATACCTGAGTCTTCACCAATACCTTCAATAGTACAATTAAGGTCAGCATAATTACTCTTACCTTTAATCTGAAGACCTTCTGCACTAGAGCCAAATGAATCCATATCGTCTGCATTAATCATACCTACAATACGAATATCAATAGGAGAAGTTTCTGTACCCTTCTGTAAACCATAAACGATATCCTGTAAACCAGTGTGTTCTGCACCACCTACATTAGCCTTTACAGTTTTAGCAGTAGCAGGTGTAACATAAATAACCTTAGCACCAGCCTTTAATGTACCGTCTGCGTTGTAAGCACCAGCACCCTTATAAGTAGACTTAGTTGAGAATGCTGCACCTGAACGGTCATAGTTAGTTACTGTTAAATCTGAAGTAGTAATAGCATCAGCTGTTACTTCTGTACCAGCAGAAACTGGAACAACCTTCATATTATATGTACCTGCTGCAAGACCTACTGCATCAGCTCTCCAACAGTCTGGGTACTTTCTAATAAGCTGGTCATCAAGTTTTGTCCAGTCAGAGTCACTTGTGTTCTTTACATAAACATTGTAACCTGTGTAGCTTGAATCTCCCCCAATCCATTCTACATAACAACTTTCCATCCAGCCACTACTTTCATATACAGCAATATTACTTGCTGCTAAAACTGAAACTGGAGTAACTGCAAAATTTGTTACAGCAACGCCTGTTACAGCCATTGTAGAGGCAAGGACAGCACTTATGAATTTCTTTACTTGTTTCTTCATAAATTTTCCTCCTAAAATTAATAAACACATTGTTGTTTGTTTATAAAGCTCTCACTTTAACTTCCATAATACCATAATTATGTATTTTTTACAAGTCGTTTTTACTACTGTGTACTCTTTTAGACATTTTGTACAAATATTCATATATATTTATGTATAATTATACCATAATTTGGACTTTTTAATAAAAACATAATTTATTTGACATCTTCTTGCATATCAAAAATAATCTTTAAAAATTTAATAATCAAATTTCACTATTTATGTACACTAATATTGATTTTTTTGCAAAAAAATGATATACTAAAAATAAAAAGGGGGTAGGCTATTATGGATAAAGTTAATGTATTATTAATTGGTAATTCTGGTGTAGGTAAAAGTACATTAATCAATGCTGTACTTGAGAATAAAGTGGCTAAAACCAGCATCGGCGAGCGAGGTACTGTCAAAATGGATGTATACGAATCTGACAGCGTTCCTTTCAGACTTATTGACTCTAAGGGTATGGAATATTCATTTTTTGAAAATTTCAAATTAAAAAGTGAATTAAAAAAATGGACTAAAACTTCTTTAGGCAACGAAGATTACGAAAAATGTATTAGTATGATTTGGTATTGTGTAGATGGTACATCTAAACGCCTTATGAAAGAGAATTTAAAAATTCTTAATTCTATAACTAAATTTTTTAAATCTGTTCCTGTTATTATTGTAATAACTAAGTCATACTCTCAGCCTGAGCGTAAAGAAAATATTGAAATGATTAGCAACGCATTATCTATACGAAAAAAGTATAAATTTAAAAGATATAATTCCCGTTGTTGCAGAGGCTTATACAATAAGAGAAGACACAGTCATTGAGCCAGATGGTATAGTCGATTTAATAGAAAAGACTTCTGAAATGATACCAGACTTGGAAAAAGGTACTTCTGATGCTATAACAAATTATAAAAATGTTTTACTTAACAGACAGATAGACGCTTATATCTCAGCGTGTGTCGCAAGTGCTGTAACAGTTGGTGCTGTGCCTATTCCTTTTGCCGATACACCTGTACTTATTTTAATACAAACTTCAATGATGGTTGGTATAGGAAAAATGTACAAAATAGATGGTTCTCTTAAAGATGTTGCTAAAATTTTAGCTAGTGAAATAGGAGTTTCTTCTTTAGCTAAATCTTCCATATCCTTATTAAAACCTTTTATTCCTGCTACTGTAGTTTTAAATGCCATTGTAGCCGGTTTATACACATATTTTATAGGACAGGGTGCAAAAATGATTTCTAAAAAAATAAAAGATGGAGAATTATCTATTGACGATATAGACAGTATCAGAAATATTTTTGAATCTTTTGTTGAGGGAAATAATTCAAAAGCTATGGGATATTTAAAAACTATAGAAAATATAAGCAATATACAACCATCACAAGTAAAAGATATAGTGTTTAAAGCAATAGGAAATACAAAATAAAACTTAATAAAACTTCTAAAGTCCAAGCTAAAAAGTTTGGATTTTTTTTATAAAAATAATAATTTTTATTCTTTACAATTTTTTTGACTAATATTATAATAGGTATAAACAAATATTTTTTAGGAGGTGCTGTTATGGATACACGAGTAGCATTGATTGGAATTATAGTTAGTAACCCTGATTCTGTTGAAAGTATAAACAAACTTCTTCACTCTTATAGTGAACATATTATTGGCAGAATGGGTATACCTTATCGCAAGAAAAATATTTCTATAATTAGTGTTGCTGTTGATGCTCCTAATGACATCGTAAGTGCCTTAGCTGGCAAATTAGGACAGCTTGACGGTGTAAGCACTAAAACAATTTACAACGAATAAAATTTTGTCTGACAGGAAAGAGTATTCTAACCTGAAAGAAAGGAGAAAACTATGTACAACCCAAAATCACTTAAAGCAGAAGAATTTATTTCTCATGAGGAAATACAGGAAACCCTTGCTTTTGCAGATGCAAACAAAAATAATGTAGAGCTTATTGACTCTATTATTGAAAAAGCTAAATTAAAGAAAGGTCTTACTCATAGAGAAGCCTCTGTTCTTCTTGCCTGTGAAATTCCAGAAAAAAACGAAGAAGTTTTTGCCCTTGCAAAGAAAATAAAAGATGATTTTTATGGCAACAGAATTGTTATGTTTGCCCCTCTTTATCTCTCAAACTACTGTGTAAACGGCTGTGTATACTGCCCTTACCATGCTAAGAACAAGCATATTGCAAGAAAGAAACTTACTCAGGAAGAAGTAAAGAGAGAAGTTATTGCTTTACAGGATATGGGTCACAAAAGACTTGCTATTGAAGCCGGCGAAGACCCTGTAAACAATCCCATTGATTATATTTTAGATTGTATCAAAACAATTTACTCTATTAAGCATAAGAACGGTGCTATAAGACGAGTAAATGTAAATATTGCAGCGACTACTGTTGAAAACTACAGAAAATTAAAAGATGCTGGAATAGGTACATACATACTTTTCCAAGAAACATACCACAAGGAAAGTTATGAAAAACTTCATCCAACTGGCCCTAAGCACAACTATGCTTACCATACAGAGGCTATGGACAGAGCTATGGAGGGTGGCATTGATGATGTAGGTTGTGGTGTACTTTTCGGTCTTGAAAAATACAGATATGAATTTGCAGGTCTTTTAATGCACGCAGAACATTTAGAGGCGGTTCATGGCGTTGGTCCTCATACTATTTCTGTTCCTAGAATTAGACGAGCTGACGATATTGACCCAGACGCATTTTCTGATGGTATTGATGATAATATTTTTGCAAAAATTGTTGCCTGTATAAGAGTTGCTGTACCATATACTGGTATGATTATTTCTACTAGAGAAAGTAAAGCCTGTCGTGAAAAAGTTCTTCAGCTTGGTGTATCACAGATTAGTGGTGGTTCAAGAACAAGCGTAGGTGGCTATGTTGAGCCAGAAGAACCTGACGACTTAACATCTGAACAGTTTGATGTAGAAGACAAGAGAAGTCTTGACGAAGTTGTTCATTGGCTTATGGATTTAGGCTTTATACCTAGTTTCTGTACTGCTTGTTACAGAGAAGGCAGAACTGGCGACCGTTTTATGAGTCTTTGCAAAAACGAGCAAATTCACAACTGTTGCTTACCAAATGCACTTATGACATTAAAGGAATACCTTATGGACTATGCAGCTGAAGATACAAAGATTGCCGGCGAAAAAGTTATTGCAAAAGAACTTGAACATATTCCTAACGAAAAGGTAAGAGGCATTGTTATTGAAAGACTTAAAGAAATAGCTGACGGTCAAAGAGATTTTAGATTTTAGGAGGTGTTCCTATGGGTTTAAATGATACTCCTAAATCTGACAGAATACACATTGGTATTTTTGGTAAAAGAAATGCCGGTAAGTCTAGTATTATAAATGCTATAACTTCACAAAATCTTGCTGTAGTTTCTAAAGTAAAAGGAACAACAACTGACCCAGTACAAAAAGCTATGGAGCTTTTGCCTTTAGGTCCAGTTATGATTATTGATACCCCTGGTATTGATGATGAGGGCGAATTAGGTAAAATGAGAGTTGAAAAGAGCTATCAGGTACTTAATAAAACTGATATTGCCCTTTTAGTAGTTGACGGTAATGTAGGTCTTACTCAATGTGATAAGGATTTAATAGAAGAAATTAAAAAGAGAAAACTTCCTTATCTTATTATATTAAATAAATCTGATGAAGTTTGTAACAGATATGACATCGAAAACTCTATATGGGTAAGTGCTGAAACTAAGGAAAATATTTGGGAATTAAAAGAAAGAATTTCTAAACTTGTTCCCAATGAAAATATGACACTTAAAATAATAGGCGATTTACTTGACCCAGAGGATATTGTGGTTCTTGTAGTACCTATTGACTCAGCAGCACCAAAGGGTCGACTTATTCTCCCTCAACAGCAGACAATAAGAGATGTGCTTGAGGCTGGTGCAATTTCAGTTGTTACAAGAGATACTGAACTTTCTCAAACATTGAAAGCTCTTGGCAAAAAACCAAAAATTGTAGTTACAGACTCTCAGGCTTTTGGCAAGGTAAAAAATGATGTACCGGAAGATATTCTCCTTACTTCATTTTCAATACTTTTCGCAAGATATAAGGGAGATTTAGCTGAGCAGATAAAAGCTGTAAAAGCTATAGATAGCCTCAAAGACGGAGATTATGTACTTATTTCAGAGGGTTGTTCACACCATAGACAATGTGACGATATAGGAACAGTTAAAATCCCTAGATGGCTTAAAGAACATAGTGGCAAAAAAATCAACTATGAATTTTCTAGTGGAACAGAATTCCCTAGAGATTTAAGCAAATACAAGGCCGTAATACATTGTGGTGGCTGTACATTAAACGAAAAAGAAATGAAACATAGAATTGCCGTTGCTAAGGAGCAAAATGTTCCTATTACAAACTATGGAATATTCATAGCCTATACTCAGGGCATACTAAAAAGAAGTTTACAAGCTTTTCCTGAAATAGCTAAAATACTTGATTAACACAAAAGACCTGTGGAAAAAATTCCACAGGTCTTGTTTATAATGAATCAGAAATGTAAATCTGACGCCTTGCATTTCAAGACACAAATTAACTGTATTAATTTATCCTGAATATCATTTAGATATTCCAATATTAAATTCTGTCTTATCGCTGTTCTTGACCTTGCCTACTACATTTTTAGTAGTTTC